>Ga0209367_1008444_pt1 | contig 14078 bp, 3 predicted proteins | sample WorMetLIZISLAND2_FD_187412 | JGI IMG/M metagenome (GOLD analysis project Ga0209367, IMG submission 187412) | Marine gutless worms symbiont microbial communities from Max Planck institute for Marine Microbiology, Germany - Olavius geniculatus... ... | reverse complement strand
TTTTTTTTGGTCTCGTTCTCGTTCTCGTTCTCATTCAATTGTTCTCGTTCTCGTTCTCGTTCTCGCCATAATCTGGTCTCGTTAACATCCCTGGTTGTACGTAAGAGGTAGTGACCAAAATGCTTTTCGCGTACCAAAAACCTATACAGGGTGGTCCAAAAAACGGATACCCAGTTTTATTTTTGGGATAACTTCGGTAATTCAGCACCGATTTTAACCATTCTTTCACTGTTACAAGCAGAAATTTATGGCGCGTAAAAGTTTTTCCACCCACCGCACCTTTATTGTGTGACCACATTACCTAGCAAAACAGTTCTCAGTTCGTAAGCCCATGATCAAACAGCGATCATCCTTTGTTATTCTGCCCATATCAAACGATTTATTCTAAAAGTGATTACTGGTAAACAAAGTAAATAAACACAATATGACGTAACAATAACGTCACAAGGCACTACTGCGAATAAGTAAATAAGCTTAACTATTTTATGCTACGAAATTGATATCTTTATGTGTTGCCGGTTCTCCGAGACCACTGCAGCTTTGACAGTGTTTGTTTTGCTAGGTAATGTGGTCACACAATAAAGGTGCGGTGGGTGGAAAAACTTCACGTTTACGCGCCATAAATTTCTGCTTGTAACAGTAAAAGAATGGTTAAAATCGGTGCTGAATTACCGAAGTTATCCCAAAAATAAAACTGGGTATCCGTTTTTTGGACCACCCTGTATATCACCAAAAATCTCTCCAGTTTGCGACTATTTGTGCATCTTTCCGTTTTGTGTAACTCGCGAAATGACCTTTGCACTAAACGTAAGCATTGCCCCAAAAATGTGAAGGGTAAGAGGCCATAAGTAAAATTATTAGAGTCCGGACCCCCGATTTCGTTGGTTCAGTCCGCGTTTAAATCCGTCAAGCGGTTGTGAAGATAACCACTTCCAAAGTTAGTATAGTGTAGTGGCTGGACTCATGCGGTCATGTGACCCGGTTATACCCACTTCTGGTATTCTCCGTTAGTATAAAATTATCTAACGAAACGTGCGCAGTGCGCATGCGCGGCTGTCGCCAGCAGTATTTAAAGGCTTGTCTCGCTTGGATCTCTCAGTCGCTTGCCACGGCTCACAGAGAGCACATTCATGCCAAAAATGGACTAATCCACCAAATGGGAATTTCCTCCTCCGACGAAGAACCTTCTGCGTAGAAAAAGGGTGCCGGAAATCGGTACCATTCCAAACGAAGAGTTACCTTCCTCATTCTGAATGAAAAAGGAATCGGCTACTGACGTCCACGGAGGGAACGGTCGTCAACACCGACATTGAAAAAGGAATCCGACACCCGCCGTCGTTGACGAGATACCTTTTGCCAGTCTCACATCGAACTCAGTAGGTCTACCGTGCTCGACCCTGAGTAGGAAGTCAGACTGCATCGATAGGAAGGGAATACATGTACCACCCATAGGCCTATTAGGAATAGCTAGTGCGTATAGGCATAGGCCCTATCCCACCACCGTCCCTTAGCTATCAGGAACGATCATAGACTTTTTTGTATACAGGATAGGCACACATATTTTTAGCATTGTATAGGCCATCTAACCCTCGTAAACTTGTCTTCTTATATAACATATATCTATAGCGATAAAAACTAAAGTAGGCCTATCTGCCGGTATGGCAGTAGAAACTTCCCCGGCCAGCGGTAGAGGCGGGACAGAGGTCGGAGGTGAGACTGTTCCTTGTACGGCCGTGGAACACCGCAATTGCGAAGGTAAATTTTCAGTGTAACTCACACGTTAACATCGACGTTTTCCTTTCGTCGTCTATACGGTCACTCGAGGTAGTACTGCACCCGTGGTCAACGAGATGTAGGAAACCGTGGTAGGTAAGCCGTGCAGAGCTACAGTTGTGAAACTGTAGTCACGTCAGGGTAATCGTTTTCTGTCCGCATCCGAAAGTCGAACGCTGGCCTTCAGACATAAGCAGTACGGTCGGCCATCCGTAGCGATAGCATGCATAGGCTTCTTGATTTGGCTTGTTTGGGTACAGCTGCAGTCAGCGTATATTATGCATGCATGCCTGGTGTATTGACTGATGTACGTAGGGTTCACTCTGTACACAGCGCTGTTCACATTGCTCGTCAAGGACGAAACAACCAAAATCCCATTCCGAGCATATCTCGACAAGAACCCGTGAGTTGCGTTGATAAACTTGATCTGTGTCGGTTTGAGTACAGTGTTGACTGGGATGATAATTGTAATTTATGTAAAAACTGTTCAGTTTTTATACCGTGTAAGTGTGACATCGTGGTTGTAGATAGGCCTATAAAACAGCACAAATCACAATTATTTAATAATTCAAACTTTAAAAACCATTACACCGTCAGCAAAGTTTTTCTGACGTTGTGTAAATATCTAAATATTTTAGATATCAAAATATTTTAGTGACAATTTATATGGCTTTTTTCTTCCCAAAAGGAACATATTTATGGGATCAGAGCAAACGTTTTTTTCTTCAAAATTCGATAAATAAGGACCACCCTCCCTAATGCATATCAGTGGACTGCAGGCGGGCGTGGGCGCGTCGAATGTGTGAAAGGGCGCGCGATCCTCGCTGGGCTCACTCGCAATTCTCGCGTCCTGACGTCACGGATGACGTCATCAGCCGTGACGTCAACATCTTCTTCGTCAAGCTGCACTTGCTTGATCCCACCGCCGTCCTGCCGGCCTTCAACAACCTTGCACGAGGTAGACTATGTACATGTTTCATCTCGCTCTACAGTCGATTACCGGGTATGCTAGTGTAACGAGGCATAATGCACTGTAGACCATGTTGAAAGTTGAAACGTAGCCTACTTATTTCATGGCCGTGATCGATGGTGAGTTTTGCCTGAAACTGGGTGCTGTATACAGAGCCGAGCAACGTTTCGGTTGTAGCGAGATTACGGACAGCAGGGCCGGATTTATCTGGTAGGAGGCCTGGGGCCCCTAGTGGGAGGCCTGGGCCCAATGGCGTATTTGGGATTTCAGAAAGGGATTGGCTATCGAATTACAGGGTTTTAAAAATTGAGGGGTTTGGTGGGAGACCCCCTGTTGGTGGGAGGCCTGGGGCCCAGGACCCCCCACTTCCCCTAAATCCGGCCCTGACGGACAGCTTAACACTGAAACACTGCAGCACGTGAGAGAAGCGACGGTGACGAGTGACGAAATAAGACTCGGGCGCCTACATGTGCAACTGTTGCAAATATTGTCACTCTCTTTAGTCGGGTTTGCAATATCCAACGCAACCATGCAATGTCGTCGTGACAGATGGGGGGGTTAAATTTTAAGCTGTCAAATAGCCTAATTATCAGAAAATTTTATTGCTGCGCGAATATTTTCATCCAAAAATGCTGAATTTGGGCCCAAGCCACTCATTTTTCTGGAAAATTTAGGGGCAAATTGAAATTTGGAGAATGTCATATAATTCACTCAAATGATGATCAATTTACCTGAAATTTTTATTAGTTGTAGCTGAAGAAATACTAATTCAAAATATTTCAACAAAATATGGCAGTTGATTGAATGTTCTTTGCTAGTCGTGACGTAACGCTGACGTGATAATGTGTCACGAGTACAAGCTTGCTAGTCTCAACTGGTGCTGTCAGGTGCTACCCTACTTCGATGGTGAACTTAACCTGGTTTGCTGATGAAAAGTGTTCGTCATTTCAGCACTACGCAACATGGGGACATGAAATCAGGTGTCTCGCAATTCAAAAACTCAGCCTTCTCACAAGCTCGGTGTGCTACTGCACCCTTCTTCTTCAAACATGTGATAGTCCAACTATCCCCACAGACACGTAAATGCAATTGCTTTGCACGTTTTTGGGTTGGGTTGAGACTTGAAATAACGTTACGTCACGACTAGCAAAGAATATTTAATCAACCGCCATATTTTACGAGAGGAGTGTCAAGCATACTCCGTGCTTGAGGATTTTGTCAGGCTGTACCCTGGCATTCGCTCAACCGATAATTTTTCTCCAGCCGAAAAGCTATGGCAGCTACGTGCACCAAATTTTAGTCATTTGTAGGGGGCATAAAGGGCTGCTCAGTGTCAAAATTTTGGGGGAAGGAATCGAAGGGATTATGAGAGGGCGTGAGTGAAATTTTTTCTTTGATCGTCCAAATCTCCCTCGTTAGGGGAGCTGGGAAACTGAACATTTTTTCCCAAAGGGTCTCTAAGGGGGACGTATTCTAACACAATTTCAGCCCCTCGATTGAATGGGGGATGAAAGAGGAAATGTTAAGTAATTTCCCCAATTTTGGGGGCCAATTCCGATGGACATCTTTATTTGCAACCTATGGGGCGGATCAATTTGTTCCATTCACCAAGTTGTCAGGGAATAGCCCTCATTTGTAACACGTATGTTTAAATTTCAAAGTTTTCGCCCACTATTCAGAAATCGTCCCCCAAACTTAACCCAAGTTTTTCGGCATTTTTCGACAATTATTAAAAAAATTCACCAAAAACTCTGCAAGCGGCCCAAATTTTTTTCGTGCAGCACGTAGAATAAATATTACTAAACTTAGCGCGCACCCTCGTTAAACCGTGGGCGTTGGAGATTTGGGGGTCGCAGGCCCCAAAATGTGGCCTGAAAATCGGCCATTTCTCGCACAATGTTCGCCGTTGTATATCTCGCTCATTTTCCGACCGATCAGCATAATTTCTTCACTGCACGTCGGTAGGCCTCTCTGTGCGACGCCTGGGCATCGCAATTCCACTTTGTGCTTACGATTTTTGGCTCAGTGCCATAAAATGGAAAATCACATTACCGCCGATATCGCGGTTATTTTCGCGCGGTAACGCGCGGTTTTTTTTTCCACCGCACGGTAGGCCTCGTCGGGGCCACGCGACGCCCCGTCGCGCTTTCGATTTTCTTAAGATATCGATAGTTCGTTAATCCCGATTTGGGGGGATTTTCATTAAAACCTTCTTTTTTGACTTCGATCACGCCGAGTGTTAAAATATTTTGAATTAATATTTCTTCAGCTACAATTGATAAAAATTTCAGGTAAATTGATCGTTATTTGAGTGAATTATAAAAGAAAGAAAAGGGGTTGTTTTATGAAACACCGTGTAGGCCTACCTATATAAGCCGGGTCAACACCTAACGCAATGCAACGCATCGCCCTTGCTGCGATGCGTAGGCTGCGGATTGAGGCACACAAAACACCCCACTGGCCGGAGAATGTTCAACAGCAGTTTTTAAACGCAGATGCTGTAAACTGTTGCGGAGTCTGGGGAGATTGGCGAGCTCCCGCAGGGGGAGGGGTCTTCTAAAATACAATTTGACGCATTCCTAAGCCTCACATATAACGCACAGAACGCATCCAGTGCGACGATAGGCTACTCTAGCTTTTCCGTGCGGCAAGGCTAACGATAATGAGACTGGTAGGCTCTGAAGGGCATTGATTCAACAGTAACACCACTTTTATACAATGAAGCTGGTTCGACGAGCGCTCGTCGGCGCGCACGATGAGCGCTCGTAGAGCCATGCAGCTCGATGAGTGTTTGCTGTATCAAACATGGTATAGCTGCATATGTGTTTGCTACAGCTGTTGCTGATCTGAGTCTGGAGCTGGCTACGACGAACTACCTCGGTCCGGCTCTACCGTGGACGCTCATCCGTCACGACGTCTCACGAGCCATAGCTATTGCCAGCCCCACCAGTCCGACTATTACAGCCAGCACCAGCAGTCCCCCCGGTAGTATATTCGTGGATCATACATGAGTGACATGCGCGTGAGTGTAGGCTGCCTACCTGGAAAACAGGCAGTGGCTTCTATCCTCCCCCCGAATCTGGAATCGAAATCGAGCGCCATGCCCCTTTCCAATTTCGGGCTTAAGCCTCCCCCTTCGGGCTTTTTCCTCTCCCTGCCTTCCCCTCCATTTGTCCTTTTTCCCTTTTCTTTTTCTCACTACTCCCTTTCCCTCTGCTTTATTCCCCTTTATCTCTCCGCAGGACCAGATTTAAAATGTGGGGGAGGGGACTGTACAGCTGTTGGTGTGGGGGCCCCTGTGTAAAATACCAAAAGTGAAAAGCTTGACAATGTAACATACTGACAATGAGTGACAGGCATCAAGTATGTAGGCTAATTCAGCAAATGTCTGCGCTGTCACTAACACTGCTTCTTTTACAGTGGCGTAGCCAGAAATTTCAATTGGGGAAACTCGATCGTCTCCCTTTCGCTCTCCTTTCCTTTCTCCTTTGGTCCCTCCCCTCCCTTCTCCTCCCCATTTTACGCTTCCCTCCCTTTCCCTGTCCAGGCTGTCCTTCCCTTTCCCCTCCCGTCCTTTCCCTTAGACCACGTACACGGACGTAGGACCCCCTAAAATCCAGCTAGGGGGCGGTAACTGGACTTTTCATACCTCGGACTATTCGTACCATAGACTATTCGTACCATTTATTTTACGACATCAGGGTGTACGCCTAAGTCAAATACTCAGTGGTGACAACAGAGGTCACCCCGTGAGGGGAGTGGGAAGTATTCCCCCGACGGGGGATGCCAACTTCAGAATTAACAAAACGAGAAGATATTAAAGGGGGTCTGAAAGGAGAGTTGAGTACGCGCATGACACATAATCAATTATCATACCATATTGATAACATAGTTTTACCAACAACGCAATTAGCCGCCGTGACCTTGACCTCTGACCCCTTGACCTTGAAATTGGTCCACGGGGTGCTGGTGTCCCAGGGACCCTTCCTACCACGTTTGGTATTCGTAGGTCTTTTCGTTTTCCATCTAGGTGGAGGCACGCGACATACAGACAGACAGACGGACAGCATCAACACATGATCGGGCCTCCTTCTAGGAAGGACGGTCCCATAATAACTCAAACTCAGTCATTTGGTTTGCATTTGTTGCAGGCACGCAGTCTGCGGTGCATCAGCAGAAGTGCTGGTATGGCGTCGCAGTGTGTCATTTCATACTCACCGAATGTCATGAGCTCGGTCTGTGGACTGGCGAATACGCCAACAACTGCCGACAGTCACACAGCTTCCGCGAACGATGCAGTCTCATGTAGAAAAAAAACAGGGTGGTCCAAAAACGACGCCACTCTGTTATTCTAACTTTAGAAATACCGCTGAGTTCTGCTCGATTTTTTGCCGAAATCAATGTCATTGAGTTATAACGTGAAAATTTAATTTACTAAAATTAATTATGTATCGTCTGGCGAATGCTATCGTCAGAGCAACAATAAATTTGAGCTAATGCTCACGAGACGCGCAAAAGCCTACAGCAGATCCGGTTCAGTAGTTTAGCTGAAAATTGGGGTGTTCACGCTAAGCTAATATACAAATACCAAATTCTCTATCTGGATCGCATAACGATAGTAGCGTGGCGCCACCTTGTGAATGATATAGATTTGTCACTTGTGTCGCAGCCCGAAATCGCCAAAAAATCCATAAAACCCCCTATTTTGGCGTTCAAAGTCATTCAAGGTCATTGAATTCGGCGCCAACTGAGAGCCAGTGTATGACTTCCTAATAGTGATTAATAGAAACCTAGGCTATATCTCGCACCGTTACTGAGATACAGCGAGTTACTGGCCAAAAATCGCTAATTTTGCCCACCTCCCTCTCATTTAGCGCCCTCGTTTGGGATGACCCCCTTCGAATTTATGGAAAAGCTTTACGGTTCCTGAAACTAGAGTCTTCCAGGCAGCCGACGGTGAAGATTCGGTGATCCTAGCTTGCACCGTTTTTGACTGATCCACCCGTGTGACAGGCGGACAGACAGAATTGCGATGGCTAAGACGAGCTGAAAGCAGTGACTGCTTTCGCGCGTAAAAAAACTTTAACAGTTTACAAAGCTATGTAAGGGCGATATTAGTCAAAACTCGAAAACGGCAAAAATGGCTTTGGGGCGATATTATCACGTGCTAAATTCCAGACTGGCCGTTGCATGACTAGCCATCCTAAATACTTGAAAAATAATACTGTATATCCTAAATAAAATTTCGATGTAGATACTTTTACTGAATTGACACAAAATAGGTGCCAAGGTAAGCTAAGTGAAAGCCGTTTCCAAGTGTTGACTCATATCGCCCTTACATAGCATTGTAAACTGTGAAAGCCGCTTGTGAGAATGCGTAGGCCTATGTCCGTTATGCAAGTTTTTACTCAATGTAATTTAACGCACAGTGTATTTGAATGTTAAGATAATAATATTTCAATTTTTTTTCTTTCTTAACAGTAACGGCCTATATACTGTATTATAAATAAAAAAAACTGCAAGCAATTCATTTAATGTTGTATAAGCGCTGATGTAAAACGGCAAAAATCAAAAAGTATACGCCTGAACTAATGTATTAGCTTAGACATTTAATCAGTCCTCGGTAGCCAGATAAAAATTGATTTTTGATTTCTGCTGTTTTACATCATCGCTTATACAACGTTAAATAAATTGTTTGCAGTTTTTTTTATTTATATATAATATTTGCGGTTTTATTAAAATTTGAAAAGTCACTATAGCCTGTTAGTTTTTACTACAACTACAACAACTACTACATAGCTGGCATCTTGGACTTATTTTGCACAAACACATAGAATAGCAAACATGTTATGGGCAATAAATAAAATTTAAAATGGCGTCCACCACAATCTTAAACTTATTACTGCTGTCGATTATGGTCACATAACCTACATCCAGTAGTTGCCGGCAACACTTCTGCAAAATTGCATCATTATATCTCAATCAGCAGCTAAGTTATTAGGGCATATGTAGTCTCGGGCAAAAATACAAAATGGCGGTTGTCGCCATATTGGATGTTATTTTTGTTTAATATTATGGTACAGCTGTATATAGAATGTAAAATTTAGTCCACCTGCCAAATTTCGTGCAAATACATCTAGTAGCAAGCAAGTTATAGGCGATAAACTGAATTCAAAATGGCGGCCGCCGCCATTTCAAATTTATTATCATCGTCATTTTTGGTCAATGGTCTATTTCCAGTAATGACTGGCTACATTTCTGCAAAATTGCATTAATCTACCTCAATCGGCCGCTGAGTTATTACTTTCTGTGCAAGAATTTAAGATGGCGGCCGACACAATCTTGGATTTTATTTTTGTTCAATATTATGGTATTTCTGAACATAGGACCATAAAGTGAATCCACGTGCTAAATTTCGTGCGAATATAGACAATAGCAAGCGAGTTATGGGCGATAAACGGAATTCAAAATGGCGGCCGTCGCCATCTTGAATTTATTACTATCGCCAATTTTGGTTTCACGGCAATTTCATGTAACGGCTGGCTACCCTAATGCAAAATTACATTAATCAAACTCAAACACGAGCTGAGATATTAGTGTTTGGGGCTCAAGGTCATCAATGTTGATAGCCATAAAAAGCTCGTCACCAGTGATAAGCAGCACGTCTGTGCCTATCTGCAACAGTGTTACGCTACAGAGCCAATGGCAGTAAAATAAAACCTTTTAGTGGGTACCTCCATTTCATGCCCTAGAGTTGTTGGGGGAGCCCACAGTGAACATTGGGTGATCCTGGCGCTCACCATTTTGATACAGCTTAAAAGTGTGATGGACGGACGGACGAACAGACAGACGCCTGGGCCATAGCTAGGATGTGCAAAGCATTCTGCTGCCACACGCTGAACAAAACCAGTCAAATTTGCAAGTCTTACACAAGTGTCATATTAACGTGTGTTACATAGGTATTGCATGCCGAAAATTATGAAAATCAGCCAATGTTTCACAGAGCTATTCAAAAAATAAAAGTGGTCCGTTTTTTTGAGACATGGTTTATACACTTGTTCAGAAAAAAACACCCACTTGCGTTTTTTATATCTTCATGGAAAATGTTCAGATTTCCACAAAATTTTCAGGGTATGTAGGAGGAAACTAGTATTTCACCGGTGGAAAAGTTAGATATTCTTTGCTACTGGTGACGTCATGCTGACGTCATATTTCCGCGTTTGTAAATCATAGGTTTTACCATTGAATACAGATATCTGATAAAATGTTTGCGAGTCAGCAAGGGTAACATAGCTGCAAGTTTGTGCTACATGTTTCTCTACAATGGACAGACAATGGAATACTGATGGAATGAAATTTTTAAATAAAAATAATTGGCAAGACCGGCAGTTTCAAGCCGTTTAACTGATAGCAGGCAAGTGGTCAACTACGCAGTGACGCATGTGCGTACGCCAGTCGACATCAACAAAGTTGAGGATCTTGCAAGAAGATAAATCATGGAAACAGTTCGCAATGAAAAATTGCATGTAAAATTAGCATATTTTGGGGGCCAGTTAACACAATGGCCAATTGATGTGTTTTAACATTTTACGAATGTCTGGCTTCAGCGGTAAAACCCATAATTTATAAACATAAAAATATGACGTCAGCATGACGTCACAGGTAGCAAAGAATACCTAACTTTCCACCTTTGGCATACTTGTTTCCTACTACACATTTCCTGAAAATTTGGTGCAAATCTGAACATTTTTCACAGAGATATAACAGAAAACACAAGTGGGTGTTTTTTTCTGAACACTGTGTATAAATTACACAGTCGATACCATCTTATCTATAGTACTCCATGCTCCTACACACAGATAGACCATATTCAGGACACACAGGAAGACATATTATACACCGTGTCTCAAAAAACTTACACTTTGTCATTGTCCATATCTTAACCAAATATTAACTGATTTTCAAAATTTTTTCACTGGCACACTCTGTGGACAATTTGCAACAAAGTAGTTATTAGCTATCTCACCAAACCTTATCTGCGTTGCTACACTACCTTGTGAAATAAAAAATTTCAAAAAACACTACCATCGTAATAACTACATTGCAAAAACTTATCTTTTAAAATAAGCTTCTATTAATTTGCATACTAAAATTATTGTTAGTTTTCCATACATAGCCGGTGTTTGTAAACAAAAACAAACGACGTTATTATAAATAATGGTTTTTAATGCGAAGACAAAATACCGGCATTGTAACATGCCATTTAGCAATAGAGACAAAACTGTGATTAAAAACTCATACCGGTTCAAAAATACAGTTTGCACAGGATACTGACAGAATTTTCGAAGACAAACTAGAAAATGGAAGAACCGGGCAATTTACTGAAAAGATTCAGGAATTATGTAGCACCGACCAAAGGCATGAGGTGTGCATAACTGAAAAAATGGGGCCACAATGGATGAACTGCTAAGTCTACTAAGCCAGAAAGATTCAGAAACAAAGCACATCTATTAACACATCTAAATCTCCACCAAATTTGATATTTTTGGCAAACAGATAGCAAAGACGATAAAATATGCAAAGTACACTCAATGTCCACCTCACCAAATTTATGTCAACACACTACCGTGTAAAATGCAGATGCTCCAAATGTTGCATAATGCTTACTTGTTGTCACCGTAAAAGTTCTGACGACTTAATTAAGCACACGATAGCCTAAAATGTGATTTATTTAGTAGAATTCTAAGCTTGTGTAACAGAATGCTGCCAAATTATTTAGAATTTATGCCCAAAATGTACGTAGCGGCTTAGATGTGATGCCACGTCTGATAGCGGCATTAACGATTAACTGATTGATATCACAGCACTCATTCACAGATTAGATGTGTTTTTTCAGCTGATCAGTCAGCTATTTTATTGTCTGCTATTTTCAGCGTAAAATATTTAATACCACAAAATTATTAAATCATGTGGCACGATCTGTCAAATTGATAATGAATAGCTGAGCAATCTGATACTGATAATCACCTCGTAATGTAAAAACTTGGAGCATCTGCGTTTTACACAGTAGTGCGCTGACATAAATTAGGTGAGGTGGACAGTGAGTGTACCTCACATAATTTCATCATTTTGGCTATCTGTGTGCCAAAAATTATCAAATTTGGTGTGGAGATTTGACGAAAACGAACTGGGTCATTTTTTGGCCCACCCTGTACATAGACCCTGTACTATACAAAGCCTACATGGTGCTACAGTCTTATTCCTTACACAAACAGACCATATTCAACATGGACAGTGACACATACACAGAGACCATGGGCCATATTTTCAAAACTTTTCTAAAACATTTTACAAAGATCTTCGTGTCACATGATTTAGCAATTCCAAGGAAGTTTTCTTTTCTGAATTTTCAATGGCTGTGTTTGCATTTCCAAAACAGTTCTTCTATTCTTATTTCTGCAAACTATTTTAATCAATCCGACATTCTCATAAAGACCATGTGACGCACAGTTAGTAAGCACTGCAGTTTCAAAACTTCTTTCTAAAAATTCTTTGGAAAACTTCGTATCGCGATAAGTCGACAGCAAACACAATTTACACACCGATTTGTCGTTAAAGCTGACCAAACGCAAATTTACTTACTTACTCATTGCCAACTTAACAGAAATGCCACATACATAATATACGACATCACACATGACATTTAATCCAAGTACCAACAGTGTATTTTCCTAAATTCTTCCAAGGAGTTTCCAAAGAAGATTAGGAAATCTGCATCATTTCTTAGGAAAATAACTCTTCTAAAAATCTTCCTAAGAAGTTTTGAAAATGTGACCTAAGGTTCTTACACATAGTATAAGCCAACTACACAATGCTATACTCCTATCTCTTCTTGAAGCCGTATTTCTTGCGCTCATAGAAGAGGTCCGTTTTAGCGCTGCCCAAGTTCACAATCTTTGGACAACCGTCACGCTGAAACACGCCAAATAACAGCCACCTTCATCAATCAATCACATTTCGCCTAATCGCTCCCCAAGTTGGGTCTACTGCAGAGCCCCAACCGAAATCGAACTAGGGTTAGGGTTAGAGTTAGGGTTAGGGTGAGGGTTATGCTTAGGGTAAGTATACGACGCGAAATAAGATTAGGCGAAATGAGACGACACCCGTCGTATACTTACTCATGGTCAGCCAAAAAAATGGTACAGAAAAAATGACAAACAACAAAACAAAGCTTGTCAAAGAAGCAAAAAACGACAAAGTAAGTCGTTGTTGTTGGTCCGCCTATCAAAAAAAGATTAGGCAAAATGGGATTAGGCGAAATGGGATTAGGCGAAATGCTACCCGTCTTCATTAATCAAGACGGGAGTGATAGATGGTGAGCAGCCTTGAGCACAACTACAAGAGTCTTTAGAGATAGAGTTGAAAGTTGTTAAGAAGGTGAAAAAGGTGAGTATTTAAAGCTTAATAAGTTATGTAAATTCATCATAATACAACCTTTTATTTAATTATTGTTAACGATTCGGCAAATGCTGCTGCCTTCTTCGGAACGACTGTCCACCAGGTGTCGCTGCGTCGGACAGTAAGCAATCATAGACGTGCGAAAGTTGATAGGACCGCTCATCGCGGTTCATCGACTTGTCTTGTTCTTTCCTGATGCAATGTGAAACGTCAGCAATGGATAAAAAGTTGTATTTTGATGAATTTACATAACTTATTAAGTTGCTGTTTCAACCTATGAGTCGACTTAAAGAGTATTTGAAGCATTTCTTGGCCACAGCATGCTCTGCAGCACTGCCTGGGCTGCACATGAATAATAGTGATAAATGCGTAAACTATTTAGCTAATAAAATTTATAGGGCCTACAGCGAAAGAAAAACAGCCTGCACCAGTGCACCAATCACTAGGGGCCGTATGCATAACAAAGTCGTAACTTTACTTCCAAACTAAAATCGAATTACGTCGGACGTAGTGCTAAGTCGGTACGCATAACGACGTCGTAGCACTAGTCAGACGCCTACGTCCGAACTAACTCTAGTCACTCCAGCGACCTGTCGTAAATATTTAGTCAGTCGTTGTCAATGTAAACTAACATCGCTAAGGAGAAGCTGCAATCACGTCATGCATCGTAAAGGACTTTTGGTAAATCAATTACACTACTGAAACTAATTGCAGTATCAAAAAGTTGCTGAATAAAACTTTTAGCATTCGATAAATTTCATTTATTCGCATCGCGCATTCTTACTTAGCCCATGGAGCTGTAACTAGGCTCGAGCACGCCCGAGACTGCAGCAGACGACAAGTCAGGCCATATCTATTTTTAGCTGCAGGCCGGCCG
>Ga0209367_1008443_pt1 | contig 14079 bp, 3 predicted proteins | sample WorMetLIZISLAND2_FD_187412 | JGI IMG/M metagenome (GOLD analysis project Ga0209367, IMG submission 187412) | Marine gutless worms symbiont microbial communities from Max Planck institute for Marine Microbiology, Germany - Olavius geniculatus... ... | reverse complement strand
CTGGTGATGATGATGTTGATAATGATGCTGGGAAGGTGATGGGACGCTCAGCTGGCTGAGTGCCGGTGACGTCGGTGATACGACGCACTGCTGGTTGCTAACGCTGGCTACAGTGACCGCGTTTGTCATGGCCGCCTGATGACAGTAGCTGTATGGTACAATAACATAACACAATATACACAATTCATTCATGTAACCATTTTGAGTGCTATGTTAATTCGCAGGCTGTTTTTATGATGGACGATTTTATTAGATATAGGCGGTGTTTTCTTATCTGTACATACTGTATCTGTCTTTTCTTGCTGTCTGTTTCTGTCTTTATGACGAATAAACGTGTTCATAAACACAAAAGTATCTAATGCACTGCAGTATCGAAATGAGCAAAGAGCAAAAAAGTGCTTTAAATAGCGTTCAAAAGTGTCATTAGAGAGTATCGGATGTTACAGCAACAGGCTTGTAACAGCGGGGAACGAAACTAAATAGGCCATAATATATCTGCGCAGTATACGTAGCCTATCAGTTGTTTATATTTCTTCTGGCTTTTCTACAGCGCAAGACCTTATTAAGTGACGTTGTGGTAAATTTAAATTTATAAAATAACGTTGCTGGAAAACTCGATGTGTTGCGTTTGTCGTACAGACCAAGTTTGAGGCAGTTATGTTGTTTATAGCTAAGAACTGGTTAAAAGGTTTTCCGAATTTAAAAAAAGTGTGTTTGAATAAGTAACAGGCCTACCAGTTTACATAAAAATATAAATATGTTGCCGGTAGTTACTTGCCTCGGCAGAGCAGGCGTTGGCAAGGACATTTCCTGAGGCCAATCATTGGCATAGGACGAAATCAGCTGGTAGTTAGCTAAGTGTGGCCACGTCACGGCGACGGGATAGTGCCCGTTGCTGCCGCTGCCAACAGCCGGTATTAGCTGACCCATCGTCGGTGAAACCCATTGCCGGTAGGTGTCAGGAGCTGAACACAGGTAAACCACGTTGGACGTCAGCGCACCTGTGGTTGGCATGACAACGACGCCTGATTGTCCAATCACGTCGTTGCTACACGACAGATACCGTGGCAACGGTGATGACGTTGTGACGCCGTCAAGCACTTTCATCGGCTGATTAACGCTGACATCTTGCTTCAAACCTGCGGCGTGAGGTTCGTCTGTACATGATGCAAACCGTGCACATTTACTCGTTCCTATAGTAATGCGGAAAGTCGGACCACCGCAGCACTCGTACGAACTTTTTTCGTTAGCTTACTGTATACTTAAAAAGCGGGAAACAATTGATTCCCTTTACAACTGCCAACTATTAAAGACGAGCACAACTGCACAAGAAAACACGCACACCTTGTAAGTCTTACCTTACCTTACTTTTTTCATATTGTTCAAGTTCGAGTCTTACATTTTCCAATCAGATATAATACGTAGAGCATATAAAATTGTTTAGCGTCATTAACAATTTGTGACAATTTTTGACATCAAAAAATTATACATAAATAGCCTAACCAAGCCCCATATCGTAAGCCAACTTATAACTTAAACTTTTACAAAACGAAAGAAAGTAGGTACAGTAAAGCAACGAAAAGAATTTTGTTTACAAATTAATGACGAATTTTGTAATACGCGTACCTTTGTTTCTGCAAACGTCTTATATGTGTCTTGAAGATGTTGATGAACCAGTACAAACTCTGCGAGTCAGTATTATTGCTAAACTTTAAAAATAATTTTACATTAATTCCATGTCTCAAACAAACAAAATAAAAATTTGAAATGTCGTACCAAAATGATTAGTGTCTGAGCACTAATCAAAATTAACAGATAGTCAATGAAAAAACTGTTAGTTTGGTAATATCTACAAAAATCGGACCATATTATCAGTTATTGCTTGTGAAAAGCTGTTCCGGTAAATCTCAATTTTTGTCCAATTATGAAATTAATTAAATTTTTGATTTATATCATTACCTTTGAGTGTACTGTAAGTCAATTTTTATCGAGTGTTTTTTCTCTTTTTTACACGCCGTAAAAATTAAATTTATGGTGTATACGCATGCACAATTGTCTTATAAATAATTGTGTTTACATTAGCATTTTGACTAAATTTTAAGTTTAAAAATTTTTTATTGTAGTTCTGTGTTAAACGGTGACAACAGTTTTTATAACACAATGACGCCATAAGACCTATTATAGTGCTTCATTCTTTATTTATCTATTTTAGCGCTTTTTCAACCAAAAAAAATACTGCAAGCTGAAGCAATTAGATGTTAGTAAAATTAGTTTTTTATAGATAAACTAAGTCTTACCTAATAAAACAATATGGTATGCAGTAAAATTTAATATTTATAACACGAAAATAATTGGTTTTAACAGCAAAAAAATTAAAATAACCGTCAGGTTTGATTAAAATCAAAACTGCAGTTTAACTACAACAAAAAATAATCGTTTTGGTACTGATCGTATAATGCGTGCGAGTTTTAAATGCTAGTACAAAGAAAAATGAGTTCGTATAAATCGTTTGATATAAACCAACATTACTGGTCAATGAACGCCGTATGTACTGTAAGCTACTTGCTAAACTGTTCAACGGCAATGCTATTTTTACAGATGCAGTTTCGATTTAATCGATTAATCATAAATAAGGTTTCGGACAAACTGCGTCATATACAGGGTGGTCCAAAAAAACGGATACTCAGTTTTATTTTTGGGATAACTTCGGTAATTCAGCACCGATTTTAACCATTCTTTCACTGTTACAAGCAGAAATTTATGGTGCGTAAACGTGAAGTTCTTCCGCCCACCGCACCTTTATTGTGTGACCACATTACCTAGCAAAACAAACACTGTCAAAGCTACAGTGGTCTCGGAGAACAGACAACACATAAAGATATCAATTTCGTAGCATAAAATAGTTAAGCTTACTTACTTATTTGCAGTAGTGTTTTGTGACGTCATTGTTACGTCATATTGTGTTTATTTACTTTGTTTACCAGTAATAATTTTTAGAATAAATTGTTTGATATGGGCAGAATAACAAAGGTTGTAGTCAATAAAAAAACACTGAACACCGATATCAGCACTTAGTGTTTGTTTTTCTAGGTAATGTGGTCACACAACAAAAGTGCGGTGGGCGGAAGAACTTCACGTTTACGCGCCATAAATTTCTGCTTGTAACAGTGAAAGAATGGTTAAAATCGGTGCTGAATTACCGAAGTTCTCCCAAAAATAAAACTGGGTATCCGTTTTTTTGGACCACCCTGTAGGCCTAGGCCTACGGGTTATGTTTGTTTACGCGTAATAATGATAATAATGTTGAACAATTATCTGATTTGTTCTTAATTGGCTAACATCAGTAATAACAACAGATACGTATTCTTGAAATGATAATAAAAAGATGTCAAACTATGACCAGCAAGCGTTTGGTGTAAGCAGGTATTCGCTCTCAACTTTGCTTCACTGTTATTTTAAGTTACCTTTCTGACGTTCTAACACTGCCATGCATGTGCATAATTCGTATTACCCTATGTAGCCTAACTCGAAACAATACGAATATAAAAGTAATTGTTCATGTGACGGAGGTATTCGGGAAAAAAATCCCACACTCTGCGAGCTGTTTATTAATAAAAGCAGGAAGTAAACCAATCCCACACTGCTGGCGATTGGTGTACGGTTCGAACTTTGAATGCGTGGAATTTTAGGCGTTAACTTCGGATTAACCAGTCAAATAAACGTTATGAAAGTTTTTTTGCAAAACATTGCATCAGCTAACACCGTCAATAGAACATACCACAGGAAATTAGTTTATCTACTATATCTTTGACACTTGACGTGTTTAGGCCTTCCCTGGCAGTCTGCCATTATTGCTATAAGCCTATTCAATTTTCTTTTGTTATCATTAATGCCTTATTTGTTTGGCAAAATAAAATTTTTCCCGCTTTTGAACGTCTACGTACAGTGTGCCAATCTTACACTGTGTGGGCTATTTGCCGATCGTCGTCAGCAGGCATACAGAACACAATATAAACTCACAACGAACGATTTTTTATTCACATAATAACATAGCAACAAGAAGCCCAGCTGTCGCTAGAGTGGACCGACCGTACCATCTACATCCAAAGACTAGCGTCCGACTTCCGGTCGCCGAAAGAAAGCGATATCCCAGAGTGATCGCAGCCACATACTCGCTATGGTGACGCTGCTATAGTCAAATCCTACAATCAACGATATCATTAAGTAATTCGGCGATGTCTACCGGCAACAACTTAGCATAATTGCGGCCAAACCGCTTCAGAGAGAGACATAGTTACTACTGACAGTCAATAGGAACTCATGATCGCCGTATTCTACAGTATTATCGCTATCTTCCTACGACGTACCGTTTAGCCACAATACCTCACGAATAGCATACCAGAGTGCGTAATGACTTTTTAAGGTCATCCAAGGTCGATGATTTTCATGTCATTTAAAACGGCTTATGCGATTTTCTATTAGTAATTAATAGCAACTCTGACCTTATCTGTCACCGTTTCTGAGATATGACGACTTATCGGTTGAAAAAACGTACATTTTTATGCCAGTTTCTGTTTAACCCAAAATTTGAAAATGTTCCCCTTCTAAGTAATCACTGAAATTTTGCAAACGTCGCACCTGTCTAATTAATCATGAAATAAGTTTTCCAATAAAACTTACCTTTTAGCCACAATAGGCCTACATGCGTAACAGACGACAGACAACGACAGACCCTAACAGTCGGCCAAAAACGAACAATATAAAAACCGAAAATCATCAAAAATTAACGAAATAACAAAAATCTTTTTTTGCTTTTTGGCTTCTTTTAACCTGCAAAATTATTTGATCATTACAACTACCGATGTCTAACATAACCAGCGGCGACGTGGATTTAAAAAGTTGGGGCGGGAAGTTGTAATTTTCTTGCAGCAAACAGATGCAAATTCCCGACAGAAAACTAAGATATGGGTGTTTGAATGCTCAAAATTTCAGTTTTGCACTTAAATTCCCCAAAATCAGGAATTTTTAGCCCCTACTTTTGTACTTGTAAACGAAAATTTTCCCACAAAAAAAACTTTTTCGACAGGCTACAATTTCAGGGAGTGGGAGATGCTCTGTCTCATGCCAGGACGCCACTGGACTTCACGTAGGCTTATTATTATGCTTAACTTCAATATGCAAGATGTTATAGTTAGGCATAGGCCTAATCGACGACAAGCGTGTGTAGGTCTACACTGTGTCTGAAAAAAGAATCCCCGATTTTATCGATTGTAACTTATACAGGATTATCATATGTTAATATTTTTTCGGTAGGCCTGCAGTATTTCAGGCACAACTGGCCATCGAACAACCAGTCAAGTTCCCACCTCACCCAACGTCTAATATACACTATGGTACCTGTGAAACAAACACAAAACAAGCAAAATATGCAAAAATATTGACAAAAAGTCAATAATTAGTATTTCTCCGAATCTGTGGCCACCACAGCCCTGATCTCAGTCCTTTCGATCACGTCATGTTTGCCTTGTCATGCAGCAACGAGTATAGGCCTAGCATAATATATACGCCGTTAAGAAAATTCGATGAACTCAAAAAACGATGATTGAAGTCTGGAGCAGAACATTATCGACACTGCTATCAACGCAAGGAAAAACAAAAAAATGAGCTAATAATCACGAGACGCGCGAAAGGCTATAGCAGTTCCAGTTCAGTAGGCCTAGTTTAGCTGAAAATTGGAGTGTTCACGCTAAGTTAATATACAAATACCAAATTCTCTATCTGCATCGCATAACGATAGTTTCGTGGCGCCACCTTATGAATGATATAAACTTGTGTCGCAGCCCGAAATCGCCAAAATCCATAAAATTCCCTATTTTGGCGTTGAAGGTCATTCAAGGTCATTAAATTTGGCGGCAATCAAGATCCAGTGTACGACTTACTATTAGTGATTAATAGTAACCTAGGCCCTATCTCGCACCGTTACTGAGATGCAGCGACTTATTGGCGAAAAATCGCAAATTTTGCCCACCCCCCTCTCATTTAGTGCCTTCGTTCGGGGTGACCCCCTTCGAATTTATAGAAAAGCTTTACGGTTCCTAAAACTAGAGTCTTCCAGGCAGCCGAAGGTAAAGATTTGGGGATTCTAGCGTGCACCGCTTTTGGCTTTTGACTGATCCACCCGTGTGACAGACAGACGGACAGAATTGAGATGGCTATGACGCGCTGAAAGCAGTAGCTGCTTTCGCGCGTAAAAATCTGCATGCCTGTATTCGCACAAAGGGCCGATATTTTACTTATTCATTGTAAGCACTTGGACACTTAAACAATTATTAGCTAAACTGTCAGCCAAAATAACACAAATGAAAAATCTAATAAGTAGGCCTAGTCGGCTAGTCATGTAGATTGATGAGATATTGTCACTGGCTGAGGTTTACAACTGACAGTGACATACAACACATGCGACTTAAAGCTGATTTGACTTTCAGGAAAAAATAATTAATTTGTTGACTAAATTCCAGCGGTATTCGATAAAATCAAATTGAATTCGAGAAACAGCAAAAGCTTGAAGGCTTCATACAAGACTGTATGAATTAAGTGACAATTCTATTGACTATCCGATACAGGTGTCAAGAGCATACTAAACGTTTTGTACTAACTGTGGTTGTTTTGTTTCAATATTGCTTCAAGGCGAATTGTGTGGTTTTTATCTGATTAAATTTTATCATATGCACCTAGTAATAAAAAATGACGATAATGATGATCGTCAGTGAGACTAGATGCAGCAGGCTACTGGACGTAAGCTAATGCTTCCTATTTAATCAAAGTTTTTTTTTCAAATTTTAACATAATGTTTACATAGGCCTATATCAATAGTATGACAACTGGCGAGCGAAAGATTGTCGTAAACGAAATCACGTAATCAATCAATCAATAATTGTTTAGGCCTACTTAACCCAGCTGTTCAGTTCAATAATGCAGTTGGATGTCACGAACGCGACAAGAAGTGACATGTCTACGAAGCAGCTGCTCTTAAAACTGCCTTTCAAACCTTGTCTACAAACGTCAAATCATAAAAGCTGCTGAAAAAATCTGACAATAGCTACCCATAATCTCCTCCGTCGGAAATTTGTAGTGTCTGTCGAAAAATCGCAACTCACTGAGCAGCCTAAATTTTAACGCACCACGCTGTTGGCAGTGAAACTGCTGTATTTTCAGTTTCATACTCACCGCGTGTTTATCAGAGTAACTGCTCACAGTGTGGCCATATTTGGTGTGACTCGCAATCAGCTGATGTTCGGTGAAACAAATGCAACGTGTGTCACTTTCGATTTCTTCAATAGCTCTGCAGTGTGTTTCGCCGAGTCACGCACGATCAGTAAACGGCCCATAACCGGTCAGCCTCTGTCTATATATAGACCTAGTTAGTTAGCCTACAGATTAGGCCCTGCATGCAGGCTACAATTGCACCTTCAATAACGCCCATGGCCCCACACAAAAACTGAGCTGAGACAACATCGACGAGCGAAACAGCACAACCCGACGTCGAGTTGATTTTGCTCCACAAGAGGACTTGACAAAATCTTAACGCGCGAATACAATACAATATTCGTTTAATTCAAGCGTAGACAGACCGCTACGTGGGTTACAATGAATTACGCAAGTGTTAACAGTGTGTAGGTTACAGGATGAAGGTAAAGCGCAGTAGAACATAATATGCAGTTTAAAAATCTAAAAATAGTAAAATAAAATAAACAAAGAATAATGAAATAAGTGTCGAAATAAGTACAACCGTCTTCAAAAATATAAATAAATGCCTAATCGTTTATTAAGAGATTACAGGGAGTCAGTTCAGCATTACTTGTTATGAATATGCCGTACGTAGGCCTACTTAGCTATCATCGAGGTGTCTGCCCGGCTGGGGGCCTATGCCAGGCCCTGTCTGTCACGCAGGCGCATTTTGTCAAAACTACGAAAGCCTGCAGGGAAACCAAATCTTCACCGTCGGCTCCGTAGGCCTTAAGGTACAAAAAAGTAAAGTCAAATACTTTCTAAGCTTATATTGCTTCTTACTCCTTAGCCTATACGTGAGTCCAGCGCTTTGCAATCTCAGAACTGGCAGCTGATTGGCATAAGCTAACGAGCCCTACAACAGCGTACTATGCGGCCTTTCGTCGTTTTGACAGAACGCGGGTGCGTGCGTGACAGACGTACAGACGGACAGACACCTCGACGATAACCAAAACAAGGCATCTGCTCTTGTAAGCGAACAACTGGACCCGCGGTTTGCAGCTAGCAGACATACCACCGCCCCAATCAGCCACATTAGGCTTTCATTTCATAGCCAGAAAGCTACTGCTCACTTCCCCCACCCCGCTGAGGCCCTGAGGGTAGGAGGCTGAACACACAATTTGCAAATAACCGCGTTTTGATTGGTGCCAAAACTAACGACCTTGGATGACCTTGAACGGCCATTATGCCCTCCACGGCATCAAAGATACTGTTAAGCGACATACGTACGTGAAAAAAAAACAAAGCGATCGGTCGGCATGTTCTGGTCAAACTATCGATTCGAGATTAGGCCTATGTTTCATCTTCGTCTTGTGTCACTGGGCTATTCACCAAATGGCCGTGGCATTTTATTCGTTGTCACTCACCAGATGGAGCCACTAATACTCTACCGGTAGGCAATAAAACGGCTACAGTTATCTAAACAAATCTAGTAGACTACTAAAGCACATACCCGTTTAATCTTTCGTCGTCACCATATATGAAAATAGCCCAAAAAACTACAGTGTCTCAAGAAGCCGTCTCACATTAAAAGCAACACGCCTAGTACTTCGTCTATCCAGGCTCAACTTGGATTCAGTTTGTCTCAACCATAGGTCTGCTTATCTCCTCTAAGACAGGCTTTGCGAAAAAATACTAAAATAAAAAAAGTAATTATCGTGTACATATTATTATGCGGCGGTCTTAATAAACCTATTTTACAGTTACAGCCCGTACCTCTGTCTGTCCGTCTGTCCGTTTCGTTCCTGCTCTTGTTGGTTTAAAAAGAAAAATGCGCACAGAAACCAAAACTTGTGTGGAAAGTTTCCCAGGGGAGACGTAACCGGTATGCCAATAATCAGTTTTACAGGTCAAAAGTCAAAGGTCATGCAGGCTTAGAGTTAGGATTAAGGCTGCGCAGTTGTAGGCGGCCCGCTGACGGCCGTGTAAAATGTCAGCACTAGCTGGGACAACATTTTTTGTAGTTCGTTTAAATACTATGTGTTTATAATTTTTCCTGCCTGCGCTTTTTTTCGTTATTATCACCGTGTGCAATTTCAATCGGGCGACCGAGATGGCTGCCTGCGACCACAGAGTTGCAGTAGGCCTAGTCCAGCCGTGACGTCATCTCTGCCAGTGCGACTAGTGACAGGTCTCTTAGCCAGGACAGATTTTCAGTAAAAGGTTTTATAAGGCTTCTAGAGACCTTCTGAGGTAAAAGCTGGGAACCTGATTTGAGCATGCTGAATTCGATTATCTACGACTTTTGCATCTTGAATTGTAGGCCTAAGCCAAAATGCTTTTTTCGAAAACCGCGTCTAAAAGTAACAAGAAGCCCAGCTGTCGCTAGGGTAAGGCCGACTGTACTTGTTGTCATTGACCTTAAAGGTCATCAAAAGTCGATGATTGTTATGTTATCTGAGAGGGCTTATGCCACTTCCTATTAGTAATGAATAGTAACCTAGGCCCTATCTCTCACCGTTTCCGAGATGTGGCCACTTACAGCTTGAAACATTCCATTATATAGTGCGTTACGACCTTTCAAGGTCATCCAAGGTCAATGATTTATATGTCATTTGAAAGTTAGTGATCAATAGTAACCTATGCCATATCTCGCACCGTTTAGCCACAGTACATCCGTGACAGACAGACAGACGGACGACGGACAGACGAACAGACGACAATCACGACAAAAGGCCTACCTTTAAGCTTACAGCTTAACGGTCGGCCCAAAAATGCGGCTGCCATTTTATTTATGTGAATCAGAAGTTCAACGAAATAAAAATTTGGCTTAAAAACAACCGAGGTAATTGAATTTAACACGCTCAAATTGTGTTGAAAGGGCAGTTTCTCAGCTTTTGTCCCCAAATGCCTCTAAAAGTCACATTTTTTTCAGAAATTTTTCCTCATTCTGATCAACTTGACGGCGGGTCTGACGTAGCCCCACGTACGGGTGAAACGAACAAACTGCAACTGTACAGCTGGCGACATGTAGTTTAGCCACAAAGCTATACCTTTACTTGCAAAAAATGCAAAAGAATAAAAAAAGGAAAAATATATTCGCGAAACACTAAAAACACTATTATCAAGCAGCGTGCAAAGCAGTTAAAGCGATCGCGTTACGTGACACAAAATAAGTCTAACAAGGTAATCCTGCACCGCTCAGTAATTTTTACCGCCCCGTGCATACATACACCGTGACTCAAAAAAACAGTCAAAATTGTTTTTCTCATAACTTTGTTAAATTTTTACCAACTTTGATAATTTTTGGCACAACGATGGCAAAACGATAGAATTATGTAAGGTGGACGTATTTTCCACCTCACCTAATTTATGTCAACGAACTACTGAATTTAAAAATCACCATTACACAATGTCAGAAAAACTCTGCTAACTGTGTAATGGTAAAGTGTACATTTTTGACTTGTGATTTGTGCTGTTTTATATCTACAACCACGATGTCACCTTTACACCGTATATAAACTAAACAGTTTTTACATAAATTTTTGTGTAAACGGCGACAAATGCGTCTGTGGCCAAGTCTACAGTATGTAGACCTGTCGACTAGAGTTAGACTGACAGTGAATAATCGCTATGTGACGTTTCTATGGGAGCGAAAATTCAAACCCTTGAGTGGGCGTGGGGCGCAGGACGTCGTCCAGGCTGGATTTTGCCCCGAATTTCTAGTTTTGCCTTTCCTCCTCTCCCTTCTAGATCAAAAATTTGTACGTGACGGTTTGTGGCGTTTTCGTAGACGTTATGTATAAGGTTCAGATAGCGACTTTGGTTCATGTACAGACTGGACGGCGCGTAGAAACTGCCGTAACGTTTCAGGCGCGATTTGCCGTCCAACGAGACGCCTTTTGCGATTAATCGTTCGATGTCGGTGGTGTTGAGTTTGGCAAGGTAGTTGCCCGAGCGTGGAAAGTCTCCGCTGCGAGCGGACGTGAGTGTGACGCGTATTGCGTCGACGTCGACGCACCAGGAACAGTGCCAACCTGCCAAGTCCTTACCTCCACCCGCGCCCGCCGTCCATTCTTGCACTCGCACCCGATCACCGAACATCATCTCGTACATCTGCACAAACCACGATCTGAACTATAGTCACGGTTATATCTACAGGATAAACGGAATTAAAATGTATTAACACACAAATCACGATATCTGTGTAATGCACAAATATTTTACACCAAATTTTCCCGTTTATGGTTACATATCTATACCTAATAGTATTAGGTTTAATATTTTAAACGTACGCACGACTTAAATTAACAAACTGGCGTACTGGTAGTTTTGGAATTCGCAAAATTCATTTTAAAGTTTAAGAAACCTGACAAAAGTTTGAAAAAAGTTCAGCAAGTAATAAAATTTGAAAAAGCTAAAATGCGGAGTACGCGTTCAAAATCCACATTCAATGAAAATTGTTATCACCAGACGACTTTAACAATATCCTAAAGTTAGTTCCATGCACAAAAGTTTGCAGTACTTCAAGTTTCGTAGTCAATCATACTCAAATTGTCATCTAAAAACCAGTCAATAATGTCATTATAACACGAAATCCGAGCTAACGTTTATGAGACGCGCGACGCAGGTTGTCGCGGTCTATCCGCAGTAATTTTGACTAAAATGTCACTTTTTAAATGTGCGATGCAACAAAAAATAGCAAAAATCACCAACCCCCTAACGTTTACGTTCGTTCAAAATCATCGATGTCCACGTACCCCTGGAAAACTTGTCAGCAGTGCTTGTTACGATCAGCAGCAAATCTGACTTTTCAGATGGTAGCCCTATTTGACGTGCGCGTGCCAAGGCCTCCATGGACTTAGCGAGTCGAGACTTGGACTGTTGAAATATACGTTTAATGCTAAAAATTTTGTCTGCAAATTGTCTTGCTCTATCGCCAGTGATTTCGAAGCAATTCACACTTGAAATGTGCATCGCAGCATAGCTACATGCTACCTGTACGTCGGACTTGTGTTGCTGCATAAAGCTAGTGAATGATCGGAGGTCGTGGATCTCGTAGCGGAAGACGTAGACGGCCATTGCGACCGTCATCACGGCGCACGACGAATGCGTTCTGAGAAGCCAGGGGCGGCGTGATGCTGAAACGCCCCAGTAGAACCCGTACACCGACCAGCGGTAGTTGAGAACCACCGGCTCAGAATATCCGTCGTGCCACCTGTTATAAAGGCCGTATCAACATTAAAATGTCTTTCGAAGAATTACTGACTACCGCTCAATTCAGACCGTCACACGACTCTAATTCAACAGGGTCGCTCAGCTAAGGTGAAGTCATTTTTATTCATAGACGGATCTAGGAGTTAAAGTTGGTATGCCAAGGTCGTGCCGAGGGGGTAGGGCGTGGAAAGAGAGTTTTCCTCCCCACAGCAAAAGCCTGGGGAGGAGCAGTGCCGAGGCTCAGCTAAAATCGAATTAGGTGCGTTTTAGCCCTCAAATGTAACATCTAGTGGCAACGATGTTGATTATTTTCCTGAGAATCAAATAACCTCATTTAGTGCATCTTAGCGTGGGGTCGCTAAAAGAGCAGGGCCCTAGGCCACGGCCTCGCTGACCTATGCCTTAATCCGGCCCTCTAGACACCTAGGACATAAAAACCTGTTGAAAATGCACATACTGGGTATAAATTGCAGTATTTTTACTGCCCAAGTTTATAATGCACTGCATATGCAAGGCAAACAAAAGGGCGACTTTTGTCATTTTAGAGTAGGGGCATGGCCCCTTTGCCCCTCCCCTAAATTCGTTTATGTTTTTTATAATTTTGAATAGCTCCATTAAACATAAGCTGATTTCAATAATTTTTGGCGTGCAGCATCAAGAAGAAACTTGACGTAAATAACTAGCCTATAGTTATAGTTTGCTCACCTCACCTCAATACTGTCGCTACGACTTTTGCATTTCACAAGGTAGTGTGGCGACAGTATTGAAATAAGATGGACAGAACTATATTCGTTTGCGTCGAGTTATTTTTCTTGGTGTTGCGTGCCAAAAATTATTAAAATCGGCCAATGTTTCACGGAGCGCCTCAAAATGAAAGTGGCTTTACTTTTGCTGGACCACTCTGTATATCGGCTAATACAGTACACCGATCTCACGGCTAAGCCTGCTAACTATAAAGATTATCGTTCCACTCGCAGCTCAACAGCAGTCAAAACTTAACAGGAAACTCAGCCATCGCTCGGAGAACAGGGTGACAGACAGACACCGTTGCTCCGTAGAAACCAGAATAAATTGGCAGAACTGCTGCTAACGCAGAAATCAAATACGCCGCTCTGGTGCGTATTAGAAATAACTTTTTCCAACTTTGCGTCCGAGCTAAGCAGCTACACAAATTAATCGCTATTAACACACCTGAGAAACGACAGCAGCTGACGACGTGGCAGCTCGTCAGCGTCAGTGAGCACTAGAAGGTCGTCTGCCTTTAGACCGCCCAACCGACGCAGCCCGTGAGTTCCGAGGTAGTTGAGATACAGAGCTTCGGCCACCCGACCGTCCTTGCGAGCTTTCGCCGGGAAATGATTCAGAAAGATGTGGACCACCTTCGCGGCTACGTTCTGCAAGAACGTTTCGTTGCGCAGCCGCTCGAGTAAACGGAGTGGTTTCAGCGTTCCGCGGCGGGTGTAGTTGGACTCGAGAATCAGGAAGACGTCGACGACGTCGGCGAGTTCGGCGAGACGAAGTTCGAGCATGTCGAACTCGACGTTGAACGGAAAAGCGTAGATGACTCGACGCGGTTGAGAGCGTAGCCGCAACGCGTCCTTGGACCATGAAGTCGACGAGCGACTGATGAAGCCC
>Ga0209367_1008442_pt1 | contig 14080 bp, 4 predicted proteins | sample WorMetLIZISLAND2_FD_187412 | JGI IMG/M metagenome (GOLD analysis project Ga0209367, IMG submission 187412) | Marine gutless worms symbiont microbial communities from Max Planck institute for Marine Microbiology, Germany - Olavius geniculatus... ... | reverse complement strand
GAAGACGTGGCACGGCAACCATATTAACTTATTCTGTGAACAGTTCTGATCCAGAAACTGCAACTTTCGTTTTGCATAAAGCTACTAAAATTGAATGTTGCTTGTTTTTACAAGAAAGCCCAGCTATTGCTAGGGAAGATGCGCTACAGTCTAGGCCTATATAGATCCTGTTGCACTACTGACCTTCAAGGTCATCCAAGGTCAATAATTTTCATGTCATTTGAAAGCCAAAATGTTACTTCTTATTAGTGATTAATAGGTAACTTAGCGTTATCTCTCACCGTTTCTGAGATACGACTAGTCTTATAGCTTGAAATTTTAAATTAAAAATTGCGGCCAAACCGCTGCAGATGGAGACATGGTTACTATTGACAGCCTATAGAAAGTCGCCAGCGCCCTATCCGATAGTACAATCGCCGACCCTCCACGACTTACCGTTTTGTCACAATACCGCACGATTGGCATACTATAGTGCGTTATGACTTTCCAAGGTCATCCAAGGTTTTGCATTAAGTTTTTGCTTGATTTTTACTGCTTTCAGCGCGTCTTAGCCATCGCAATTCTGTCCGTCTGTCTGTCTGTCTGTCACACGGGTGGATCAGTCAAAAATGGTGCAAGTCTTCGAATCTTCACCGTCGGCTGCCTGGAATACTCTAGTTTCAGGAATCGTAAAGCTTTTCCATAAATTCGAAGGGGGTTATTCCGAACGAGGGCGCTAAATGAGAGGGGTGTGTACAAAATTTCCGATTTTTGGCCAATAAGTCGCTGTATCTCAGTAACGGTGCGAGATAGGGTCTAGGTTACTAGACTGTTAATCACTAATAGGAAGTCGTACACTGGCTCTCGATTGGCGCCGAATTTTATGACCTTGAATGATCTTGAACGCCAGAATAGGGGGTTTTATGGATTTTTTGGCAATTTCGGGCTGCGACAAAAGTCTATATCATTCACAAAGTGGCGCCACGCTACTATCGTTATGCGATCCAGATAGAGAATTTGGTATTTGTATATTAACTTAGCGTGAACACCCCATTTTTCAGCTAAACTACTAAACCGAAACTGCTATAAGCTTTCGCGTGTCTCGTGAGCATTAGCTCAAATTTCTTGTTTTTGTAGCATGACTTCCAGATTTTGTACACCGACGTCCAAATTTTTTAGCTTGGAAGTCATGACGTCCTGAAAATTCAGGTCTATTGAAAACCCTGGTAGCAGCAGCAGCAGTACTGCGCATTAGTCGCATACATGATTTGTTTATGTTGTTGTTCTTGATCACTAGAGAGTGGCGTCCCTACTGCTACCTACTCCTACAGTACTACTATTACTACTACTGCTGCTGCTACGGCTACTACTACAACTGTTGTGGTTGTCGTCATAGGTGAACATAGAGATACGTGACCAGCAGCGCGCCATAGATCTGCTGCGTTGCTCAATCAACGAGAAAGAATTCGCGATGAAGATTGCGCAGACGCGACTTGACGAGCGCACGAGAAGACTCTGCGTGGAAGTCTGCTTCGATGAACCTATGAAAGGGTCTGTATATCCCTCCGTCTGTCACTGTGACGTCTGTCTGTCTGTACAAATTGTCTGTATGCTTGTGTTTGTCTCATACTTTTTTACTGTCTCTGTGAAGAGGTCTGTACGTCTGTCTCTGTTGGCTCGCGACGCTGCAAGCTATAAGCTACCCTTATTGTCAGTCAGTCTCTGGTTGTGTCTGTCTGTCCTGTTATCAATAACAGTTGTCACGAGCTAGGTCACCTACCGGCTTCTCCGTCTGTCTGTCTGTCCATGTATCAGTCACTCAGTGTCTTAATGTCTGTTACTCTGTCTATATGTGTGCTTGGCTTGGTGTGTGTCACGGCGATGGCGATGCTGTGGAACTGGATGCATGATGAAATTTGACATAGAAACACTGCCGGGGAATTGACCAAAAGGCAGGGCATTTCAGTGCTGAAGAGTGGACATCTTGAGGACATGGAGACTATCTGTTTCCAAGTTTGTCAGCAGTGCTGTTCAGAACTGGCGTTATCAACTCAGCTTGGCTATCCTTCCATGGGTCGTAATCACTCAGCCTGGCCAATGGCCATCCCACCAGGGATCACTCACTCAGCCTGGCCATCCCTCGGTGGCTAATGCGGCTGTGTGTATGTAGCTTGCAGACAGAGGTGTGTAAACTCCGCCAACCCATTCAGATTATTAAGGAGAAGCAGCGTTCTTCTTAGCTGGCCCTATCAACTCAGCCTGTGGCTAATGCGTTTGCGTGCAGACGGAGGTCTTTGATCGAGTTGCGTTAGTTGATTCAATTCCTCAAGGAGAAGCAGCGTCGTTATCAACTCAGCCTGGCTATCTCTCTGTGGATGCTGCTCTGTGTGTATGTAGCTTGCAGACTGAGGTCTACGAGTTGCGGCAGTCGATTCAGATCCTCAAGGAGAAGCAGCGCTGCGCAGAGTTGGCACTGTGTCGCCTGCAGAAGACTCGTTCACGACTGGAGTGCGAGATCAATGGCAAAGCTTCAACCATCCACATCGACAGCAACTTCTGCCTCAAACTGCGTGACAGCCAGATGCTTGACGCACGCTCTGGTACGTCTGTAGTAGTAGTTGTTGTACCATTAGGCCTAAAATTTAAAAAAAAACCTGTGCTTCCGGTTGTCGTCCGTCCATAAAATTTTTAATGGACCTTCAAAAATATCAGTGCAGTTTTTAGCATGCTTTCGAAGTTTTACTGAAAAATAGACTACTGTTTGCATCTAGTCTGAAATGTTACAGTAACTTTGCTTAAGTTCTCGTGAGTACTAGTTAGTCTCAGTTTGCTTTTTATGAGTCGCTGAATAGTATTACATGACTCGTATGATATAAAAATAAATAATTTTAAAAATTTCCACCACTTCCGTCTTTTTTTGCCTAGGACCCAGCCTAATTCATGAAGAAAAAATGCAAATTACACGGGCGTTTTTAAAATAAGAAGAAAATTACATGGAAATTACACGGAAGACAAAAATGAACTGAAATTTTTGTAATTTTTCTCACTATACGTCAAAAGTGAATTTCAACTGCAGGATCCATTGCATGTTGTAAAACAGATTTAGCAGTGGTCTAGCCAATTAAGCAAAAAGCCTTAAAATTCAGAAAAAGTATAAAAATCGTTGGATTTCACGCAGTTTCACGGACATTTCCATTACACGGAAACCTGTCAATTACACGTATCACGTCACGTGCATGGCTTGATTTCAGTCTTAAATCACTGACAGCAACCTCTGCCCAAGTTAACGTTCTACTACCTAATTATTGCTATGCTACAGCTACTAGTCTAAGTCTACTACACGTCTGTACTGTGTCGTTGTTGTTGTCTAGGTCCTGTCTATGACATGCGTGTGGAAGCCGAGGCCGGTGCCAATGAAATCGACTGCAAGCCAAAGATCACCCAGCTTGTTGGTCCAGCCTGTGAGAAACCACTCCCCTCATTCACCGGAGTTCCATGCTGTCTTTAGGCCCAGTTTTATGTCACAACCTGCATACTCCTTCATACCCTATAGTGTACATATGTTTATTTATCTACGAGAACTGTATTAATTAGAAATGTAATATGTTGATCCGCCTGAGAGAAAGGCCTTCCATCGTTCACCATAGTTCCCCAGCAGTTTTTAGGCCTAGCTCTATCTCGACGCCGTTTACTCCTTTAACCCTGCAGCCCAATTTTGCGTGTTTCTGTGTAATGGACAACTGAATTAGTGTTTAACGGCAGCATTTATTTTCACTATTTCTTTGTCAGTACGGTATTTATTTTCTTTTCGCTGGTGTGACACGCTGTCTTTGGGAAAATTAATTCTCGTATAATATTGCCACCGTTCACTCCCTTAACCCTGTAGCCTAGCCTACAGGGTGTTCCAAAAAAACCGGATACCCAGTATTATTTTTGGGATAACTTTGGTAATTCATTCTTTCACTGTTACAAGCAGAAATTTATAGCGCGTAAACGTAAAGTTCTTCCGCCCACCGCACCTTTATTGTGTGACCACGTTACCTAGCAAAACAGTTCTCAGTTCATAAGCCCATGATCAAACAGCGATCATCCTTTGTTATTCTGCCCATATTAAATGATTTATTCTAAAAATTATTACTGGTAAGCAAAGTAAATAAACACAATATGATGTAGCAATGACGTCACAAGGCACTACTGCGAATAAGTAAGTAAGCTTAACTATTTTATGCTACGAAATTGATATCTTTATGTGTTGCCTGTTCTTCAAGACCACTGTAGCTTTGACAGTGTTTGTTTTGCTAGGTAATGTGGTCACACAATAAAGGTGCGGTGTGTGGAAGAACTTCACGTTTACGCACCATAAATTTCTGCTTGTAACAGCGAAAGAATGGTTAAAATTGGTGCTGAATTACCGAAGTTATCCCAAAAATAAAATTGGGTATCCGTTTTTTTGAAACACCCTGTATAGTTTCCATGTTTTTTGCACTACTTAATCCATGTTGAACAGCAAGTGTTTAGTTTTACTATTTGCCTATAACTCCATCCACTTTATTGCATACAACGTTAATCTTACAGAATCGCTTTGTCAAACTTCAACCCACCACTGAAAGTCACATGTTCATCGTTAAAAACATCCCAAACTACACTTAGTACACTACTTCAATTAGTGGACGATCGGAACAACACTGAAGTCATACAGCAACAAGCTGTAGTAACTCGACATACATTTCAGCATTTGCTGTGGTCTGTCGTTTTTTTTGTACGTTTGTGTACGACTTTCAATTTGCTATACAGCTTGCGAGTTACGTTGTCTGAAATCGTGTAATTCACGTTATAAATTTTAAACCTGACAAATACTGTAGGGTTTTGCTTGTTTCTTTTTCCTGAACATATCAGCTCATGTCATCGTAAATCATTGTCCTAAATCATAGTGTACAGATAGACTTGGAACTTTTGACAGTTGTTTGTGGATGCTAATCAGTGGCAGTTCTGGCCTACAGCTGGGGGTGTACCCAGATTTTGGCTCAGCACCCCCAATAACACAATGCATCATAACACAATAACAGATGGGAAGTTTGATTAGTGATACCGGTATAAGCAAAGGCCATCCTGTTCAGCTGGGTTCGGGGTAAAGCACAGCACCCTCGGATTTTTTGGTCTACAACCACCACTGATGCTAATACTGAATGAGATCATTATAAACTCGTTGTTGGGCTTTTCATTCAAGCTTTCACGTTCAACTTCAGAAAGCAACGGACAAATGCATATATTAGTGGCGTCATGGCAGAAGAGGGGGCAATCTGGGAGACAGCCATTACTCATCTCCCCCACCAAAAAAGCTCCCTGTAAAAATTATAGCTTGTCGAAAAAACTGTCTTCTTGGCAGAAAATTTTCTTCAAAAAATAAATAAAAACTTGGGGCTAGAAAACCCTTTAGGGGCAAAATTGAAAACCTGAGCACCCATATTTTTATGTTGGAAAAGTGCAGCTGTCTGGTGGAAAATTCCAACTTCCAGCCACCATCCCCACTTTCTCACCACATGACGACACGATGTAGAGATTGAGAAAATACGAGGAAAATCGCTAGGAATTAGGCTGCAGAGAATTGCCACTGGATAAAGCCAGCAGTTCGCTTTGTCACACACCATGTCAACACAGTATACTTATACAATATACATTCCTGCATTGAACTTACTCATACCCTTAAAGGTCCATGGCCACGGTCAAACTCATTCGCACAATTTCTGTAGATTAACACTGCATATATAATATGTCGATTTGAGCTTCATAAATATATGAAATTAATGTGTGATTTCAAACGAAATGCGACATTACGTTACGTTGTGCAAAATATTCTGATTTATCAGTGCCCGCGGTGACGTCATGACCCTAGCCCATATAGATCATGAATATTAATGGCCTAGCCGATGACGTCATCATTCTAGGCTAGGCCATTAATATTCATGACGTTTATAGGCTAAACTCATGACGTCACCGTGGGCCATCATGCGGCGGGTTTTCTACATCGTTTTCGTAGATCGTCGACTTCAAAGGTAAATTTTTTTACGTGGTGACAAAACGCTATCCGCCGATATTACCGTCAAAGTTATCAGAAAATTCTGCACTTTCAGGAAAATGGATAAAATATATATGTTAATTTTGGTGTCCACAGACCTTTAATATGTCTGCACTGGTTCAAACAGTGGTTCATAAGCTACATATTTTCATCAATCAAATAACAACCTATGTTTAATATATTAATTTAATGACATTTCATCAACCGCCATGGTGACATCTAGCAGCGAACAGAAATCAGTCAGAGAAGAACAACGGTAGTTGCCACACGTCAACAAATTATGTAGTAAGTAAAGGTGACAACTAACAGCTCATCGGTAGGGACCACAGTCTCCCGAGGCAGGCAAATTTCTCGAAATTAAACAAGCCATTTGCCAAACATAGCGGCTTACTACAGCAAATTTTACTAAAATTCAAAGGTGTACTATTTATTAAGTAAATTCGAAACTCTGGTAGAATGTGCATGGTTTGCAAAATTTAACTTTGGGCGCATTTTTGCTGATTGCTGAAGTAGTCTGATAAGAGCCGGTTTCTGGATCTTTTAGCTAACTGATCAGTTAGTAAAGCGTCTGTTAATTGTAACTCACTAGTTAAGTTTGTGCGCGTTTCTGAACAAAACCTTGACTGGCCATTAGCTAACTGAATGGTAAACTATAATTGCTTAGCAACGATGCGCACAGCACTAATCATTTCCGCCTAGCGCAGGCGGGAATCATGAATATTAATGAGCACAAGCGCTTGCAAAGTGCTCGTCAGCCAGCCCATGAGCCAGCCAAGCAATTGCGAACAGCCATTTTGTCCATTCATGAATGGATTTTGTAGTAAAATCTGTAGCAGCAAACGTCTCCTCGTGCGTTTTGAAGACATTGCTATACGGTAAAATCGTTTGATTCACATTCTTTGATTAACTGCTTGCAAAATGGTACAAAAGTTGCTTAAATATGATAACTACGATCGATGGTTAGCTAACTAAAATTTTTGGCCCTTTTTACCATTGGTTAGTGCAACAGGAAACGAAAGTTATGCAAATATGTCAGTTAACACTAACTTGACCGGAGAGTCAAGATCCAGAAACCCACCCTAATATAAGAAGATTAGCAGTTTCATCAGATAGGTTCACGAACTTGGATTTCATTTGGAAAATAAAAGTCATTATCAGCCAGTGCTGAATTCCGCAAAACTGTGCAAAAATGTTGAAATTCTGTGGAAATGGCAAATTCAGTGGCAAATTGACTCAAAATTGTGCAGCCCACTGAAAACTCATTAGTGAGGCAAGACGACACTGTCAGCAGTAAGCACATTTGCCAGTGGACTAATATTCAGTAACTTCAAGATGTCCTAAAAACAAGGGCAGCACTGGCTAGGCGGACAGCATAAAGGTGTCACGTCGAGACACAGACATAGACATCAGTGGAGAAGCTTTATCAATGGCAGTAAAGTAGTCATTCAGAGCAGCTTCCAGTGATGACAACAACTACAACAACAACAACAACATTTCACAACAATAACACTTTACTACTACTACAGTCTACTACTACCACTTCAACTACCACTACTATTGGACCAGATTGGGAAAGCCAAGCAGATACCCCCAAACCCACCGAAAAACACTAATTCCCACCCCAAACTTAATCTAATTTTAGTTTCTTGTTCCTCTAATAAAACAAATTTAGTATCATTCAGTTTTTGAAACATTATGATTTAACCTGAAAAACCCCAAAAATGAAACCCCAGAAACCAACCGGGTTTGGCTCTAAAAACGTTTTTTTTCGCAACCCTGCTGCTAGAAGCTTTATCAACGGCTGTGAAATAGTCACAGCTGGCCGGGTGCCCAGTAGACTAAAGGTTAAAAGGTTAAAGGGTGTGTAATGTCGAAACCCATCACAGACCTACAGAACGTCACCTACCATATAGGACCATGCATTGTTACCTGCCACCCAACACAGGTGAACATGCTCTGCCTTAACCCCAGCCAAAAAGGCCGGTACTCGATTTACCTACCCCTGAGGTATGGCAGGCTGAGTTGACCTTGTTGGTTGGTTATATACCAAGATGATTTACCTGACAGCAAACTCATCCAAGTAGTAACCACTTGATAGTGACCCGATTGGAGGTTGAAACAATGACCTCTTGATCCAATGTCCGTGTTGAGTGTCCAATGTCCTAACCATTGTCACCAAGGCAAGTGGCCCACAGGCCAGGATGGATGAGGCCTTGAAATTGTCTTATAGCCTGTTTACACAATGATGCTGGCTCGATGACACAGACATGAGTGCATGCAAGTCTGGTTACCCATATACGGATTACAGCTACCAGTATACACGGGACTCCATGTACAGTATTCCAATGGCAGCCATTCACACTGATAAGAGTAGGGGTTACCTGTGACGTAAACGATGCATAAACAGCATTATTTTAATTTGTATAAAGTATGACGTCTTTTGACGTCAGAACTTACATCATTGCTGAGTTGTTCACTGTCGGGGATGCACAAATAGTATTTAATTATTAACGATGCAGTCAAATATAATTGTTTTATTCGCAAAGCATCATCATCATCATCATCAGTTTATTTTAGAAACACAAAACAGGACAATGTCAGAAAATACAGAAAAAAAGTGTGTGAACAATAAAACATGTGTTCCAAGGGTCAGAAAGGCTGCGATGGCCCTTACAACTGTCCATATAACAAAAAGTAGCATGACATAATAAGACAGAGCAAATATGAACAACCAGTACTGAATAATAAAAAATAAAATTAAAATCAAAAAACCTTCAGAAAATCAGAGTAATCAACATTATTAATGGTCCTCTTGAAGGAAGTCAAAGAACTAAAATCTACTGTATGAGGTAAACTATTCCAAACATCGACTATACGCTGATTAAAAAACTGTGAACGACAGCCAGTAGAACAAGATGCTTTTGCAAATTTGTATGGGTGGCCACGTGTACTGAGGATACTGAAAGCAAAAAACTTGTCACACTGAAGCAAGCATTCACTTGTAAATTGCGACCCGGACTCGTACTCGTACTTGTGTCAATGTGAATATGGCCTTAGTATAGTAAACCACATCGGCCTGCACTAAAGCCAACTCACAACCTCTTAATCTTGGGTCACTGGGATCAGGTTAGGCCAAACTGATCAAAAGCTACACTCGAAGTTCAAAATTATCCGATTGGCTCTTAAGCCACAACTTAATCAAACAAATGTACGACACCAGTTCATTTCACAAGCAACGGTTAGTTGTGGAGTTCTTGATTTTGGAGAAAAGGCAGTGAAAGAGACCAAGCCAAAAAATCAATGGGACAAGTCAATTAATTACAGCTCAGGTGACAGCAATGTAAACAATGTCAATTACCCCCCGTTACTACTACCATTACAACACCACTACAATGATTTTTAGTACCTGCGAGTAGTGTAAGTCATGAGCAAGTTGTCGAAGTGCTGAGAGCAACTGATCCAGTACAGTGTAAGGCAGCCATGACGGTAGAGCACCACTGTGAACATAGTCCTACAACAACAACTAAGTACTATTACTACTACAACTACAACAACTATTACAGCTACTACAACACTGACAGCAACTGATCAAGTACAGTGTAAGGACACAGTAGGCCCCAACCAATAGGCAGAATGGCAGAGAGCAACTATGACAGTCCAAATGCAACTTACGATGCATAGAAAGACTTGTGTACAAGAAGTGTTTCATTAGATGGTTAGAATTGTTATTTCATCAGTTAGCACTCAAAATACTACTATTATAACAATTTTTTGTAATGCTAAAATCCATGGTTTGGATGGCCATCAATCCGGCTTTTCAGGATTGGTGAAAACGGCTGGGATCCAGAGATTCAGGATCCCAAGATTGCAATCACTAGTTCAGACATTTTGCTGCATTCAGACGCTGACCTTTGTCATGTAAGCAATTTCTTCCTGAACATTTTGCTGAAAACTGCATGACTCTGTGGCGTAGGATTTCAACATTGTGGTGCTGTAAACTTTGTGTCATTTTTTTTCCTGGAACACCCTGTAATAGTCTGCCATTTAGTGTACACATCAGTAGCATGCGATCTCTCATTTCATACCTTCAGGTTGAAGTATTCTTTGCCAGCACCCAAAGAAGCTCTAATGTACTCCATCGCAAGTTCGGCAGCTTCAGCCAGCAGGTCGTAGTCAACATAAAGATGCAGCAGCTCGGCTGCGTTTAATCTCTACGCAAACACGTACATACACACATAATTAGTTGCAGGTTACTGCCATATGCCTGGTTCTTCACAAACAGTACTTGGTACTTTTTAATTTTGAATTTCACCAAAAGTCCACCTCTAAAACTCCCAGCACTGCGCTTGCTGTCTGCAGAGACACAAGTAAACATGTACAAGATCCATAGACCACTATGGAGGAAGTTTGACCTCCAATGATCTTGCCAAAGGGACTGTCATAAACCTGGCATTTGGTAAGATTGCAAAAAGCACAGCATTTTACTACTATGATTTTACACCAACTGTTTGGCAGACTGGCTACTCCTGACAGGCCTAGAGAACGTTAAAAACAAGAACCCACACTGAACTAACAGAGAGGCATAAAGACAGACGGACAAACAACTCAGCCTTCCATCCCTCCAGGGTAGGTAAATCAAGTACCAGCCTGCTCAGGGTGCATTCACCTGTGTGATCTCATGACCACTTAACAGGTGCAGCTCCGTAGCTCATGGGTTAACCTGAAAAACTACAGGCACATTTACCACATCACTAAAGAAGCAGTGATTATCGCACGATAATCAACATTGGCTAATTGTTGATTCACATGACCAGCATCAACCGATTATCATTAATCAACTGATGTGGATTACCAGCCAATGTTTTACTGCTTCACTGGTAATACGTTAACTGCAACACAGTTGAAAACATTCAAGATTTGCCAGTACAAAACTACCAGTTGCTAGCAGCAGAAACCAACAGCAAAACAAATGAAACTAAATTTACGAGCATTTTCATTTCAAGTCCCAAGTACTTTTCCCAAGTGCTTTCAGACTTCACACATGCTGGCTTCATCAGCACTGGTCGCTCCACGCACTGTGCGTTCTACCACTGGCGACCGCACCTTTCCAGCGACTTCTGCATCGGTCTGGAACAGTTTGCCAGAGTCAGTCCGGTCATCACCGTCGTTGCAAGTTTTCCGCAGCAGACTGAAAAACCAAACTTTTTGCCCGGTCTTACAGACATGACTAAGAACGTCTCATTGCGCTGACTACTATTACGTGACTTCACTGCTTAAGCTTATTGTTACGTGTCCTTGTAGTCTTAGGACTTAACGCCACGCAAAGTTAATTCGTCCTTCATCATCATAATCATCATCATCAAATGTCTTGCCCATCTATCCGTCAGTCAGTCAGTCAACAGTTTCCTACGGTAGCAACCTACAGTTAGTAGACTGTTTTGCTGTTGTCTAAATAACCAGAATGTGTCCAAAGAGAGCAAAGTGAGCCAAGCCAGCAGAGTGAATAGGTAATAATAAAATGAGAGTTGTTCCATAAATAAGTTGACAAAATGGCGCTATTCCATTTATTTTTAAAAAAGAAAAAATCTGAAATATATGTTTTCTATGGAATTTAATTCTGAACATACGTGAAATTTTTTGGATGATGATGGCATTATTGTGACGTCATCTGCTAACAGAACACAGTGTATGTGTGTATTATTTTCCCGACCAGTAACGTATCATGACGTACAAATAAAAACAGCGCAGGAAAGAAAAAAATGAATAAATTTTACAAGTTAATGTCACCTCTTTAAATTATATTATTGCTTCATTTTTCAACAAATCGTCCGACTTCGTTCAAACATTAGTCCCATCTGTCAACAAGCTTCAGAATGCCCAATGCAAAGAATGACGCTGGCTGACGTCCAAGTCACTAATGAACAATTGATTGCAACTTAATAACTGATGCAAATTTCTGCCCATCTAGCATTCTCTTAACACCAAACGTGTACTGTTCACGTTGTAAAACACTCATTGCCACATACTGGATGCATTTCAGAGTGAATCTGATTTGCATTGCATCTTTTTTGCCCACAAAACAAACACAAACAGCTCGCTGTTTGTTACGACACAATTTCAGTGGAAATGTCGCCTTATTTAATGTTTATGAAACACATCACAGTGACGTCATCACAATAAAACACACCTCGTACTCAGAATTAGATTCCTTACAAAACGTATATTTCGGATATTTCCTATTTTAAGAATTAACAAAATGGCACCATTTTGTAAACTTATTTATGGAACAACCACCGTAATACTATTTCTATAGCACTATAATGACCTAAAATACGAAGACGCATCCATACTATCCACCATCAGCCATCACTCATCAATCCATTGATCAATCAATCAAATCAATCACTAGTTTCCTTCACTGGCATTTAGAGTACCTTGTAGTCGACTGTGAGCCAGGTCGGGAGAGTGAAGCCGTGCTGCAGCAGCTTGCATGCAATGCACCGATGATAACGAGATGATGACGATGACGACGACGATGACAAGTGATCACCACCGTGACGACTGAGGTAGGTCTGAAGCAGCATCCACGCACTATCAGCTGCACCGGTGCATCTGTCCACATACACCAGGTCAACTCAGCCTCTGAAACTCAGCACGGTGAAACTCTACCATCAGCTTACAGAGATAGGTCTGCAGCAGCATCTTCAAGCACTGTCAACATTGAAACAACCTCCTAATTTCAGCCGGAGTACAGTTTAGTCTAGCCTTCATGAAGCACACGTCGAGCTGGACTGATGAGCACTTGATGAATGCCTGAGTTATCAAACATGTTTGATATTGGAAGCACTCATCAAGCTGGCTTGACGAGCTGGCTACTTTGTTGTTTAAATAGTGCGATGGTGCTAACATTGATGAAGCTGGCTGGACGAGCGCTCAACGACACTTTTATTCGGATACGGAAATTGTAGCACAATAGCACATTGTGACTAACTGTTAGCTTGCACCTTTAAGGTATCTTACTTACTTCAACTTCATCAGTCATCATGTAAATGGAGTATGGCAAAGAAAGAAGAGTGAAACGACAGCAGGGGAGAACTGTACCCAGTCTGTTTGGCACTGACTGTAACAGACTCATTATGTTGAAGCCAAGTCCACAAGTCTGCAGTCGTTGTTGCTGATGCTGATGAGGATAGCAAGTTGTCAGCACTCACTGCATATCCAGCTTCACAGCTTGAAGCTCGCGTCAACTGGACACACCTTGACACACAAAGCGGTGAAAGTGAATGCCATTAACTGTCCACGGTTGCAAATTTACAACAGAGATGACGAGTGCTCAAAATTTCAATTTTTTGGGGCCACAAAATTTAACCAAAATGAAGATTTCCAGCCTCACAAATTTTGTACTTCTGGAAGACATGATGACACTTTCCAACAAGCTAAAATTCAGCTCCCCCTGCCCCTTACCCTAGTGAGTGAGTGAGTGAGTGAGTGAGTGAGTAGGGTTTAACGTCCCACCCGACACAGTATAGGCCATTTCGGGGACGGCCTTTTCAGGCAGAATGCACACAAACACATAATAATGGAACAGTAAGTTTAAACGTTACAATAGACAGAAAGTTTAACCTTTACAGAAACACAAAACACAAAAATGAGCTTAACCTAAAATTGTAAGAACTCCATTATACGCGTGCATATGTAATTAACATAATGGTAGTTCTAACATTAACATTATGGTAGTTCATAATGGTAGTAAGCGGGCCCGCGAGGCACTACTTGGTTATAAACCAGCAAGTGACAGGGTTATGGTTGCAAGATTCCAGGCACGACTGTTTAACATGTCTGTCGTTCAGGTATGTGCACCCACGTCAGACGGTACAGACGAACAGGTGGAACAATTCTACGCAGACCTGGAAACAACGCTGGACGACATACCGAAAAAGGATATCGTAATCACTGCAGGTGACTGGAATGCAAAGGTTGGAAGCGACAACAATGGATGGGAGAGAGTCATGGGTAACTTTGGAT
>Ga0209367_1008441_pt1 | contig 14084 bp, 10 predicted proteins | sample WorMetLIZISLAND2_FD_187412 | JGI IMG/M metagenome (GOLD analysis project Ga0209367, IMG submission 187412) | Marine gutless worms symbiont microbial communities from Max Planck institute for Marine Microbiology, Germany - Olavius geniculatus... ... | reverse complement strand
CTTCCAGGCAGCGATGGTGAAAATTTGGAGATCCTAGCTTGGACCGTTTTTGCCTGATCCACCCGTGTGACAGACAGACGGACAGACGGACGGACGGACAGACAGAATTGCGATGGCTAAGACGCGCTGAAAGCATAGCTGCTTTCGCGCGTAAAAATACTGGGAACTAACGCCACGCAGTACATGTATCAGCAAATGTGGTTTCTAGAATTATCTCAAGTTTATAACGTACGTAGCCTATTTGTCAATATTACGAACAAAACTTGATAACGACGACAGAATCAACAAAAATCGTCACTCGTCAACAACAAGCTGTTCTAGTAAAGTAGGTCACTTTACGTCTATCGCATAGCTCTCGCGCCAGAAACAACTAAACATAAGTTTATGTGAAAAAAACAATTATTTCAAATAGGATTTTATTTTGTGTTCAGTATTTACATGCATCGAGAAGCTAACTCTTCGCCAAGTAGAAGTTGTCTTTCTTGGTTAAATCTTGGTTTTGTAAGATAGAGCATAGATAACCACAGCTCAGTTTTTTTGACCTATGTAGAAATGGTGAATTCTCGGTGGACTGAAATACATGAGATCCACACACCGCCGCTTGTATCCGGCCATTGATACACCGTTACGCCGACTCTTCCTCAGCTCTGTGATGGGCGCATTCTCTCACGGTCGATTGGGCACACTTTAACGCTTCATTTCAAACCGAATTCGAGGGCGTTCTGGCATAATTTGGCCACCGTTTGAAGCAGACAAACTTTACCTGGTCAGAACATAACCGTTTGACCTGGTTGTGTGGACGTGCCGACCGTTAAACTGGGCGGAATGCAGTCAGAACTGGACATCGCGTACAAAATATACAAAGTCATTTCCGATCATCGAAGCGTGCAGCAATAGAATTCTATTAAATCAAAAGGAGTATATTTGCATTAAATCTGCATACACTCCAAGCTGTTTTTTCTGTCTATAATAACTAAATTAAACAGCAGAGTTTGACAAATATTCCGCATCGGATGCAAAGTAAACTGATAGTTGATCGTAAGTTCCACGTTAATTGTGAAGTTTTAAAAAGCTCATAAACGAAAATACGTGTCTTTCGACAACTGTTGGTCGTCGGCGTTTGGTCAATCGAAATCAAGGATTAGTTTATCGTTGACTATTGTAAGGTGGGCTATTAAAATGTTTACGCCGTAGGACCTAATCGTTGAAATGCAATGTTTGTGTTGTAGCGTGAGCCTGATCGTGGCTGGTGAAGCTACTACGGTTTTTTCCCGTCACGCAGAATCGTGTTAATAATTTTAACAATGAAAGTCAGTTGACTAGAATGGTCTTGTATCATTAGGTGGGTTTCTTTTCATGGGTTGTGCCGATAAGTGGGTTAGGGGGCCGGGCGTGTTGCGCGTCTCGATTGTCTGTCTAGTTGAGAAAGTGAACCGCCGACAGTGTCTGGATTGAGCAGATTCTACACCTTTAAGCTACAAGGTTAAGTCATATTTGACTTAGGTCAAAGAAAAAGCTCTGTCTAAATGATTTTCATGTTAAAAAGTCAAAGTTAGATAAATAATAGCTAGTTTGACTTTGACTTTGACAACCAAAGAAATGCGGCGTTTGTGGAGAGATTGTCCGCCTAATATCAACCCCTGTGGAACGCCACATGTCAGCCACGTTGGGTTGACCTGTGTATGCCACGTCGAGCGTACTGGGATCGCCTGTACAAATAAGACCGGAACCACTCCAGACGCGCTGAAAGCATAGCTGCTTTCGCGCATAAAAATACTGGGAACTAACGCCACGCAGTACATGTATCAGCAAATGTGGTTTCTAGAATTATCTCAGGTTTTTATTATATTTATTATCTCACAGGACCACCAAGTCCATAGGACACATGCAGACGACGACAGAGTATGGCATGGTCGACAGTATCAAATGCAGCTGAGAGGTCCAGAAACAGTGTCAGTCTGTGGCTTATTGACATGGCAGAAATAACAGATAGGGCCTCGGGCAAGTCGTTGAACATTTGAGCGTGACTGAACGTAGTTCTAAGGTGTAAAATTGTATAACATTTCAAATTGTATAAAATTCAACCGTATGAAAACTAACTGATAATATCTCCCTACTGCTGTCACACCCGCAATAGGCGGAGCTACCGTCCGCCCGCCGCCGTCCACTTCAAAGAAATCTAGTGAAATGGTATTCGTCCACTACCGTTAGCTATAGCTACTGCTGTCTCTATACGTCAGTTCTGTGTATCTATCTAACTGTCATCGCGTTGAGTTCTGTCGATTTCCCGAGACGCCCATCGACGCCTGCCCGACCAGTGACCAGTGTGGCGTCCTCGCTTCGACCGCGACTTAGTTATTTGACGTTCTGTCCGCAGGAACGTGCTCAGCCGATAATTCCAGCACACCGTGGGACCCTGGTGAACGGCCCAGACTGACACTAAACGGTGCTTGATCTCAGCTAGACATACGAAATACTTGCAAAAGTTGCCACGGAATAGAGTCTGCAGATTTTGTAGAAGTATCGCAGCGCGTTGGGTTTCTAATACCCGGTTTATACGATCAAGCAAACATCGAGCAAACATCGAGCAGACATCGAGCAAACGTCGAGCAAACATTGAGCTGGCTCATCCAGCTAACATTATGTTAACACATGTTAACATATGTTAGCTGGACGAACCAGCTCGTCGAGCCAGCTTCATCGTGTGAACGGGGTATAACGTTCGTCGAACACAGTTTTTCGAGCTTTCGAAAATTAAATGTACTATTATTTGTGTTAAATAAACTATTTCATTGTAGACCTAACTCTTCGGCATGCATTATTCAGAATTCAGAATTAACAGTAGTCCTAGTATTAGTTCTTGTGGTAGGGTAGCAAAAGTAGCAGCAGTGATCGATTTCAAATGCACAGACGAAAAAAACCGCCATGGTCATACGTGCGGACTTTTTCCGACTTAGAAAAAATAAATGAATAAACAAATAAACATACAATAACAGTGATGTGTATTTTCAGTTATTTTTTGGAGCCGCTGCATAACGAGTTATTTTAAAATATTGTAATATGTGTTTTTGTTGTTATTATTTTGTGTGTTTTTATGGATAATACCCGTAGTCCTAAGCTTTAAAACTGCCATCGACGTAACTAAAATGACGTAAAGGTAAAAAAATAAAGGTCGAAATATAGCTCTTTAGAAGATTGAACCACAGAGCTACGGAGCGTCACCTGCCATATGGGATCACACAGTGTTACCTGCTACCCGACAGGTGAACGCGCCCCGCCTTAACCCCAGCCAGATAGGCTGGTACTCGATTTACCTATCCCGGAAGGATTAAAGGCTGAGTTGACCTAGGCGGCTGGTTACATACCGAGCTGGTTTACCTGCCCGCAGGCAGTCACCCATCGCAGTACTAACTCGTCCCGGCGTACAGTAAATTCGTTGATCGAACGAAACGCGTTACCGCTACGCGAGGTCATATCTGCCAAAATGTATCGATTCCGAGATGCAACAAAGGCATCAACACATTCCCTGTCACCGGTTTTTTTCTGGCCTCTGATCCAAGCGTTTGACTGCATCACGACACCGTGCTAATGGGTTGTGTCGGTAATGTCATCCCAACCGGATGCCTTCATCGGCCGCGCACGCTCGACACGTCTTCCGGTCGCTGGGCCGCCTCGCCAGGGAGTTGACGACGCAAAATGACGAAATCTGCGTGCAATGGCGACGAAATGAGAAATTTCGGCTTCTTGGCGGGCGTGGACAGCAGCGCAGAGAGTAATCGATTCTAATCGAATCGAATTTAGTTTCGTTTATTTCTGTTTATTTAAAAACACTCCAAAATACACGATAATTATAAAAGGAACTGTTAAGGTATTGTGTTTTTAGCGAGAAAGGCCCAAGTGGTGTCTCGCTTACAAGATGTATACCAAATTATCAAAAAACTCACAGAAACCAAAATTGATATCATTCCAATTCGAATCAATGATATATTTGCAAAAAATGTGCACTATCGAAAAAACAAGTTCATTGATATACCATGTAATGGCACTGTCACTTTAATTATTTGATTGCATTGATCTATTTAAAGCAAAAAAGTCTTCAGTATTAGTGTCAGTTACGTGGAAGATGCATCCTGTTGCCTGGTTTGTGGTCTGATTAAAACAGTGTAGCCCATTTCTTGTCTAATTTATACCCCGTTTACACGATGAAGCTGGCTCGACGAGCTGGCTTGATGTTTGCTTGATGCTTGCTTTGTGTAGGCTATGTTTTATGCATGCTTCATATTTGCTTAATGTTTTTTCGACGTTTTTTCGATGTTTGCTTGATGATTGCTTGATCGTGTAAACGGGGTATTACACGCAGAATATTACAGTGGCATGTCTACATAGACAATGATTTACAGTGCGTTACAGTGTCCAGAGTTGCAAACAGAGATGAGTCTTAAGAGCTAGGCGAAAAGCTTTTAATGTGAGGGGATCTGCGTCCGAATCGAATCGAATTTGTTTCAATGAGCAAAATGGCCCATCTCTAGCGGACGGCAGCAGCTGCTGAGTGATCGGTTGACGGCTAATTTAAACTCGTGTCGACCGATGACCAGAGATGACCAGATATGACCTCTTGACCACCGAGACTCGTTTATTTTCCACAAGTTCTGACTTAACTGACTTGACTCTATTGCTGTCCGCAATATCTACATAACCTGTCAACAGCCGAGAGTTATCGCATCGCCAGAACCAATGTAACATTGCCAACAAATTAATTAATGTAGTTTTTAAACAGTATTGTTATTAATGTTTCTTGTAGAATGTTTTGTAATAAAAAAAATACAAATAATCGACAAGTTTATAACACTTTGCTGTTAAAAGCATCAAAGTCTTAGGCTTTATTTAATCACCAAGTTCGCGCAACTCTGGATTCGGCGAGATGATGCGACGTAGCTATGACAACGTGACGTCACAAGTGATGCCGAGTTGCAGCATTTGACAATTAGCGTGCGATAAAAAGTCGGTATTGTGGCGCTGATGTTGGAAGCATTACATTAAGGGCAAGGCCTATACATGTAAGTGAAAAATGTTGACAGACGAGTCGTACAAGATTAGACCTAGGAACAAAAATATCAGGTTGCAATTTGTAGCTACTATCCGTTAGGCTAGTAAGTTTAGTTACTATAAGCCTACCTCAAAAAAACTAAACTCAATAGTGGCTCAAAACTGGCTCAGATGCTACCTAAAATAAAATCAAACAAAACAACAACGATTAGGAAAACGAGCACGAGTAAAACATCACAGATAGTAAAATACGTGAACATTTGCTGTCTAATAGTGAAGATCTTCACGTGTGACTGATAAACGACTAGAGAAATAAGTTTTCAGATGCAAAACAATTTTGCAGCCGTGTTCGGTTGTGTTTTAGCGTCCAAACTCGCGGTCGGTGAGCGGCCAGCGTGAACGAGTCATAATGTCACCGAGAAAGAGCGACTGCAGACGGCTTTTGTCCGTCGACGAGGGCGCGAGAGGCAAACCTGACGACATGCTAGACCCCAGCAAACAGCCTCCGCCATCGAGCGTCGACAGTGTGATCGTGCCGATACCTCTCGATTCCTCGCTTCAACACAGCCACTTCAGACAGCTCACCAACTGTATCCACGACATCCACGACGTATGCAATAGGCTTACTCAGGCTATAGCTTACTTCCGGTCATAGATGTAAAACATTTTTAAAATGTTTTTTAAGTTTAAAAAACATGTTTTTCATGTTTTTTAAAAATTATTTTTAATTTTTTTTTATTTTTTATGTTCTTTATTATTTAATTTTTTGTTGTGCTTTGTAATGTCGTGTTTTTTCTTCTTGTTAAAACATAAACGTACAAAATTACAAATATGATTTATTTCTCATGGGCAAATCCGTTCAGCTGTTTTTGATCTGTACATTTATTACATTCCGGTTTGTAGTCTTTACAAATGGTAGGTTTTTGTTTTTAATTAGATGAGTTAGATATACTTCGCGTGTATACTGGCGAAAAGAGTAGCGATTGGAAGCATCTGCTATTTAATGTTTTTATGCATGTTTTTACTAATGTTTTTTTAACTTTGCAGATAAAGAATAAGTCACATTATAACCAGGCTATAGGTGTATTTTAAACATTCAAAACATTTGAAATGCTTAAAACATTACATAGTTGTCGTTAAAACAGGCATCGAATCACTGAGTTTGCTATGCTATTTTCAGTAGAAATCTAAAGTCTTTAATTGCTACAATTGTTACCGTACTGTCTTATTTTAATGTATCAAAATAGTTAGGCCTAATCATATGTTGTAATGTTGCAGAAACTGGATAAAATGGATGAAATATTCAGAGAGAACGAACAAGTAAAGTGCATGTTTCGTTAAATTTGTAATGTTTGCTTGTAATACATTCAACATAAAAGTCGCCACTGTGCTGTTATTAATAAACTGAGCAAGTGGTTTTCAAAGAATTATCGCTTGCGGATCACTTGTAGATTTAGTGTTTTTGTTCTTCTTCTTTTTTCTTTTATTTTTTTAGAATAAAGTTCAAACTTCATCAAGCTAAAGACTGTTGACCACCGGTAGAGTTATTGTGCTGCATGAATGTCCAGGGATCAGTTGATCCAAATAAAATTGAGAGACAAGACTGTCCTCGAGTCTTCACGGGAGGGTCACGATTCCCTTCCATGAATAGGTTTATATTTAGATACAGTTTGTGGAGAGATATAATGATTGGGGAAAAAGTATCCACGGATTTTGTTGTCAAAAACGTTTAAATCTTCAACTGTACGTTGGACAACACGCGCGATTTTCACTTTTTTTTCATTTATTCATGCGGTAATGCCCTAACAAGAAAACTTCTACTTCGATCTGGTGTGCGTTTATTTTTAGGGGCTGGAAGCTTTCGAGAAAAGACGATCAGCAATACGCGAAGGCACTGATCGAAACCAAGAAAGCATTAAGGTAATCTTAATATCCACTATTTTTAGTTAAAACATTCAAATAATTAAACACTAAGGCCGTAAACGCTAACATGCAACAAGTTACACAATGCACACTTACATGTTCGATGCCTGCGGGTGGCAGCTTATCAAAACTCCAGATACCTGACATATTAAAAACTGCTTTGATAACGTGTAAAAGATTAAAGGTGGTGATATAGCTTTCAATGGGAAGCCCATCTCAGAGCTACGGAGCGTCACCTGCCGTATGGGATCACACAGTGTTACCTGCCATCCGACACGGGTGAACGCGCCCCGCCTTAATCCCAGCCAGATAGGCTGGTACTCGATTTACTTACTCCAACGGGATGGAAGGCTGAGTTGACCTAGTCGGCCGGTTGGACAACACGCGCGATTTTCACCCATCGCAGTACTAACCCGGCCGGGCGTTGAGCAACGTCGTTGACCGAATGAAATGCATTACCGCTACTCCAAGCCACCAATCCATGACTGATACAATTTTCCGGTGATTTAAAATATTATGACGAAAATATTATGAGTAATAAATCATTGTTGTATAATTCTAATGTTTGTCAGACAATAGCTTGTATGTAGATTGTTTGTTAGACCTGCAAATAAATAAACAATAGATCAGCAAATGTACCGGATAAAATGTGCATAAAACGGTTTATCGTTTGTTTTAACAGCTACTGCACATGATTGGAGACGTGAGTATTTTTTCCATTTTATTTGTATTTTTTTGTATATTTGACATTGAATGTAAGTGATGAAACGACAATGTGAAACGTTATTTTTTACTTTCGTTATATGCGTACGTACACTGACTGTATGATAATTATTTTATAAATGTTTTATGCGGTTCTCCTGATAGGTCGCACTGCGGGTTTTGTAAGTCCATCTGTCCGTTCGTCTGTCCGTACGGGTTCTTAACTCATAAACAAAAAGAGGCGGCAAAAACCAAATTGATGCGAATGTAGTAATCGGTGCGCCAATTTCAGTTTAACGATTATCGGACGTCGAAGACCGCCAGGAAATACCACATGAAAATATTTTGTTATCGACATTTAACAATTAATAACTTCGCTAAAAATAACATTTTTTCAGCAAGATTTGGTGATCATTTTAGAAATTTGTTGCTGCTTAAGCGTACGAAACTTTATTAAGATTCGTTCCGATTTAACATTTCTATTGTACAATATCTAGGAGTTTACTTTTTGCTGACACAGCGTGCAGTGTATATGCCAGACTTTCATTGATGATGATGATTCTGATGATGATGCACAGTGGCTTGCTGGGGCAAATTTCGACACTGAAAGCTCACGCGTTCCCATGAGCGAAGAAGAACTCAAAATGTCGTTCAAAATCGTCAGGTCAGTTCAACTTCGTCTTGGAGAAAGTAAGTAAGTAGGCGAATGCAAACAGGTAAGTGAAGTAAGTATTTCACAGCACAATTAGCAGCACATTCGAAAATTTGCTCACCGCTTCTGCGGCTCTCAGTTGACATCGATTGGTTACCTCTAAAATTTCATACAGCTAGGGTTTATACATCATGTTAGGTATTTTTTTTACAGATTTTGTTCGCTGCTGAATCATGGCGCGTTGGGAGCTGTTAGGATTCTTGCAAATGCAGCACTGCAGTAATCTAAAACAAAATAATGTTTTACTCGTGAATAAACATGCTAAGGATTATTCGTCGTACTGCGATTGTCATTCAAATGTCGAATATCGATGTTCATCTTTGGTAGCCTATAAGATGTTTTTTGCAGTTTAGATTTTTTTCTGTGATTTAATTTTTTTGTTTATTTTTACTGATATTTTAAATTATTTATTCACATTTGCGTTGACAGCCGTGCGCTGACAGTGGTCTGCCAGGGAATCGATCGTTTACAGACAATCAACCGTAAAACGCTGACTCTAGCCGGCCAGAACATAGCTATCGACCTGTAAGTATGCTCGTTATACTTTGTATTGCATTTCACTTTACAGACATTGCTAGTAATAACCAGTGACAAAATCGTTTGTCGCTTGCGGCACCGCTGCGAGTCAAACATCGGTTTCACTGGCTATGCAGATTTTCACTGTGGGTCCGACTCCTGCAAATTTCCCGGGTTCGCGCGGGACTGGGCCTTGTCTAACGCGGTGATACTTGGGATCACATGCTGTTTCTGTCAAATAGCATTTCATTCCGTCCAGCGGCTTCAGTCGCATGCAAGAGTATAACAGACAGACAGACAGACAACGCTTTGATAATACGTCGTAATATAGCCGGCATTGATGCCGCTTGATAATGCCACCAACAATAATAATGGCCAAAAAATTATTGCTGGTATTGTCGAAGATTATAAGACACCGATTCTGCTGGCTGTATTTATACGTGCATGGTCTGCGCGAGAAAGCCAGACAGTAGAGGTGTGCATGAAAATGGCTCCCATGGGATTCCCGTGAGAATGGGAATACCATGGGATGAAAATGTGATGGGAAATGGGAATAAGATGCATGAGAATGGGAACTGAGATGTGAAAGCGAAGGAAAATCACTATATGCTGTAACGACCGTGCACTTCTAACAGTACATCTTGCAGAGTTGTTGCAATTTTATGTGTGCTGACAATTAATTTGATCATTTGTTCAATTGTTTTGCTTAATTTATTGGTTGAGGATCAACACAGGCTGCGACAGGCATCCCGCCTGTACAAAAAATTATTCATGAATATCCACATGTCTCGGTTGAGCTGTTGAATGGAAATGGGAATTGGAAGGAATTGGGAATGGAATTTAAGTTTCAGATGGAAATAGAAATGGGATGGGAATGAGAATGAAGTCATTGAAATGGAAGGCAATTGGTACAAAAAATCTGTTTTCGCTCATTTCTACCAGACAGTGAGTGCCGCACTAAATGCCGTGTTACTGCTCCAAGCAAAGTTCACACAATTTAGGTTTTTTCTACATATTTATTTCGGTTTTCGACCTAGGAACACATACGAGACATACGGACACCGTCGGACAGACAGGCGGATGAACAGACGGACGGACGGACGACGCAAAACCAGTTATGCCTGTTACAGAACGGCCACAAAAATAATTGCATTAGATCATGGAGTACAAGTGTGGCTTCGTTGCGACAGAAAAGGAACGCAGGTTTGCGCCGAAGGACTGACGATAGATCCGACTGCAGACGAAGCAGATGATAAAGAACTTGCTGAAGTCTCATCCGCCATGTCGTACGCCAGCTGTAAGCAACGAATTTGCTCTTTAAAACGTAAAACGTAAAGTCATTCCGGAGCCTTACGGCCGATAAGGCGGCGCTGATCTCCGTTTCCTAAGGCCCTCAGCCAGACACCAGTTTTTACACTGCCAGATCACGGAAACGGGGCCAGTGTATCGCGCGGTGTGCCTGTTTACGTCCCAGTGGTAAAGCCGGTACTAAATTATACTGCTTGGTGACAGAGGCACATGTGTGTGAACAACTTGCCTAAGGTCGTTATACTTGGCAGTGTCCCGGTGCGGAGTCGAACCTGCGCCTCTGAGTTACCTCAGGATTACAAGTCCGACACGTTACCGTTAGACTATCGAACGAATAACCGAAACGTTTCTGTTATGTGCTTCAAACAGTGGCTGGATTAGAAACATAAAAAGTACTATGTTAACAGTAGAAATTTACGTCCGTTTACATTCAAAATAATTTCTGCGCACATCATTTTCTTTGACATTTCGAAAACGGAACGTAGTTTATTTTGAGTCTGCTGTCGTAAATTAGTCGGACGCAAAACCGTCAACGAAAATACTAAATCGTCTTAGGCCCTAAGCTAAAATTCGATTGTTTAATGTTTAATTCGAGCCTGCAGACCTTAAGCCAGTATAAAAAGGGCAAAACTGTGTTTGTAGAAATTTTGTGTCTTGTGTAAATAAAAACAGCATGCGTGCGTTAAAAACTTGAGCGTGTTTATGGCGTACAGTTGTGAAGATGAACGCGACCGAGAACGACAAAATTCAGCAGATGACGGAGAAGTGGAAAGAAGCTGCACAGGAAGTGATCAATATGCTAGTGGAGTCACGTGACCCAGAACTATTCACCAGTACGTCATAATAAACCACGTACTGTTACACAGTAAAATTATAAACAGTATTAAGATTTCGCGAAGTTCTTGTGTAGTGAAGTTCAATAAAAGACTGTGCGTAAAATTACTTTATTGACGTATATTTTACTTTGGCTTATACATATATACAATAAGCTATTCTGCATTTTCTATATTTTTTATATTACTCATACATAACCTACACTGTGTCCGAAAAGAAGTAACCCCTAGACATCGTACAATTATAAATGTCGAATCTGAAAAAAATCTGGAAAAAAATTCGTAGCTTTAATCTACAATAAATTGCTAAAGCAATTACTAAATTTTGATAAAAATGATTATTTCTTAGCAGAGTTATCAATTGCAAAATATTTCGGTTACCAATACGGCGTTACACAAGTAAACCCTTCTGTTGCTGTACATTTGCTTAACTCCAACAAACAACATTCTGATTCTGGCAAAATTGTACATCAACAATGACCATTTATTGGCAATCAAAGTGACAAATTTTACCGAAATTTGTCAAACAAGCAACAGCGACTTTTGTGAGGTCACCCCAGAACATTTAAGTTTCAGGTCTACAGGGTGTTCCAAAAAAAACAGATACCCAGTTTTATTTTTGGGATAACTTCGGTAATTCAGCACCGATTTTAATTATTCTTTCACTGTTACAAGCAGAAATTTATAGCGCGTAAACGTAAAGTTCTTCCACCTACCGCACCTTTATTGTGTGACCACATTACCTAGCAAAACAAACACTGTCAAAGCTACAGTGGTCTCGGAGAAAAGGCAGCACATAAAGATATCAATTTCGTAGCATAAAAAAGCTTACTTACTTATTCGCAGTAGTGCCTTGTGACGTCATTGTTACGTTATATTGTGTTTATTTACTTTGTTTACCAGTAATAATTTTTAAAATAAATCGTTTGATATGGGCAGAATAAACACTGATATTAGCAGTAGTGTTTGTTTTGCTAGGTAATGTGGTCACACAATAAAGGTGCGGTGGGCGGAAGAACTTCACGTTTACGCGGCATAACTTTCTGCTTGTAACAGTGAAAGAATGGTTAAAATCGGTGCTGAATTACCGAAGTTATCTCAAAAACAAAACTGGGTATCCGTTTTTTGGAACACCCTGTATGTGTCTGACGTCATCCACAAAAACTTGAAACTAAAGTGTTTTGTGGTAGCCTCACAAAAGCCGTTGTAATTATTGTTTGCCCTGGAAGATTTAACTGAAATTGGGCAGTTGGATTGCTAATAAATGTCGCATTGTAGATCTAGAATGAATTTTGCCACAATCAGATGTTGTTTGTTGGAGTTTAAAAAGTGTACAATAACATAGGGGTTTATTCATGTAACGATATATTGGCAAAAAAGACATTTTGTTATAGATATTGAACAGTTGTTAACTCTGCTAAGAAATAGTGTCTTTAAATAAAATTTGGTAATCGTTTGAGCAATATATTGCAAACTAAGTGTACGAAAAGTTATTTTTATTCGTTTAGATTTGTTCTGTGGTACGATGTTTAGGGGGTTATTTTTTTCGGATACAGTGTAGTATTCACTTTACTGTATAAATAACAAACTTACTGGATTACTATATTTATCCCGTTTTATACTAGATTGTTTCGAGTTAGTTATTTTAGTGTATATTGCTTGATGTGCTAGAATTTTCTTCACCAAAGAACAACGCAGACAAACCAGAGTACGAGGACGAAGAGATTGAAGAGATGGAATCTGCAGCAAAGATACCGACATATGCCGAATGTGAGTACCAGACTGCTTTTCTTCACATTAATAGTTGAATATCCCGAACACATGGTTTATTGTCAAAGTGTCCCGTAGCCAAATGGTTTTGTTATTTTTGCGGCTTAGATACAGTAATCAAAGTGTAAATTTGGGGCTAGAAACTCAGTTTTGTTTCGGGACACTTGCCACTCATTCGCGGCTCAAAAGTTTTATCTACAGTTTTCGCGAAGCAACATGCGTGGCTACCTCATGCTTGTTTAGGCTAGCTTATACGAGTACTGGGTTACAGCATATAGAGCTGCACGGTAATGGGTACAACGGTAATACCGCGGTAACGGGGATTAACGCCGCGGTATTACCGCGGAAATGGGAAGAAATGCGCAGAAAATAGAGTATTCAAAATGCTGTTAATTGCTAGTAATCGAAAGCAAGAATGGCTGACGCCAGCCAGACGTTTAATCGACGTCAGCAATCTGTTTCTCTCGCCTGCAGTGTGCTTTCTCGCCTTGTCCACTGCACCTGTGTGGCCCCCTGTAGCAAGTAGGGTATACTAGGAATCATGGGCGTTGGAAGTATTTGAAAGTTGGGGGAGCAAGCAGTGTCCGGGGCCATGGCGAGCGCGTGAAGCGCGAGCCTATAACGAGGGTCTGGGGGCGGAGCCCCCAGCGGGGTCCAGGGGCAGAGCCCTTGGTGAGGGATCAGGGGAGCAAGCCCTCCTGAAGCTGAAAGCTTTTCGGTTCTTGAACGTCCCACAGAGCGGCAAAACTCTAAGATGTCTAAGTCGATTCGACTCAGTCTAACATCGCAGTGCAGAAGGCTCAAACTTTTGGGGGAGCAAGAGCTATGGCCTGCTCTCCCGTGCCAGAAGTTGGGGAGCAGCTGCTCCCTCTGCTCCCCCTGTTCCAACGCCCATGCTAGGAATGACAATAGGACCGCTGCGACGGGAGTGATACCCTGGGGGCATGGCGACCGCGCTGTTTCCAGCGCGACTGCTCAGCTGTTATTCTTGGACCGCTGGTACTTCCACGCGCTACAAGCTGTCGATGGACTGATCTTCCTGCGTGGCCTGATGTTTCGCTAACCATTCAGTAAACTGTCGAATGTCTAACGTCTGCATAGCTAGAAACGATTAGATTAATGGTAGTGACACTTTTCTACCGTGTGTGCACAGGTTTATGTTTTAACTTGTATTATAGGCTAAATCAATGCACAACAGACGCTTGTGACTGTGATGGAAATTTGGCATTTCATTCGACTCGTGACTAGGATGGAAACTGTCGGCTGTGTAGGGC
>Ga0209367_1008440_pt1 | contig 14085 bp, 9 predicted proteins | sample WorMetLIZISLAND2_FD_187412 | JGI IMG/M metagenome (GOLD analysis project Ga0209367, IMG submission 187412) | Marine gutless worms symbiont microbial communities from Max Planck institute for Marine Microbiology, Germany - Olavius geniculatus... ... | reverse complement strand
CCGTTACATTCGCCATCCCCGAAAACCATACCCTAGAACCAAAAATTGCGACTCTATCTTATACACAGCCGAAGTTATGATCGTTTAAAGAATTGCTTAATTTTCCCCATAGGCGCCATTGTAATTTTTTCGATTTTTGCGAATAAATACGTTAAATATTAATTACAAATTTTTTAACCCCCAAAAGGCACATTCTTGCGGGAGACCGCGTCGTTTGAGCCATCGCGCGCAAAAATCCGCCGCCGAAGGGTCTGACCTGTAGGTGAGTTTCTGAAAAAAGGTATATGGATAGCTATAACAATTTTTGCGTATATTTCACCCATTTGCCGGGAAGCCCCCTTGGAGGGATTTGCATAAAATTTAGCATGACGGGTCCCCTCGCCGACGTAATCAACCGTGCCAAATTTTATCTTAATCGGATCAGGGGTTTTGATTCTGTGGGGGTCGAATTTTTGGCTTTCCCATAAGAAAGAGAAGTCGCCGTTAACACAGGGCTTGAACTACCGTTCAGCCTGTGATAGGAAGTGGCGTGCGCCCTTTCGGATAAAATGAAAATCATCGACCTTGAATGACCTTGGAGATCACTGACTACCAGTGCGGTCGGCTATCCTAGCGACAGCTGGGCTTCTTGTTTTTATTATTACTAGATAGCAACCGTATTAAGTCACTTGTATTCACTAGGCGACACAACCATCCTCGGCGGAGGTTTAAAATCTGCGATCGCTTCCGGTGAAACTGAAGATTACTCACGCTAACGTCAATAATTAAACTGAAGACGACTAAGAACTAAAGTGGGCAACGACGTTACGGACCTGCGGATCAGTATCTCTGCGGCGCCCTTGGCGTAGACTCGGAAACCGTGTCGTCCATCGGGGCGACGCAATACGGTACTCATGGATTTGCGCGCCGAGTTGAACGTGTAGACCTTGTGAAACGTCTGCTCTGGGTGACTCTGCCTGATGGACTCATAATCACGGCCGAGGCTCTGTACGAGGTCCAATAGAGCACACTCGGTCCTGTTGCCGATCTGCGTGACTGGAACATTCAACATTGCCTGCTGCAAAACATCGAATAAAATAATTCATTTTTCATCAACGAAACACGATAAACATTGTAATAACGGTAGAGATAAAACTTTTTACTGCATACTATAGCCTACAAAATGTTATTGTTCATCTTAGATGATGCTTTACGTTGGCTTATGGCTAGCTTTTTATTCGAGATAAACTAGTCATCTTTTGTTTGGCAACTACACCTATTTGAAATAAGCTTTATTATAATTATTAGTCGTTTACAGTACATGTACAAGTTTTCAGATTTGTCCATGGACATTCATATAAGTAAGTAAGTAAGTAAGTAAGTAAGTACACATTTTAGAATGCACAGTGTCAGCCAGTGGCCGAATCTGAGGCACTTGGCTGAGCCGCAATATCTATAGAAATTTATAGAAGTAGGGGCCTATATTAGGCTAAATGTCACTGCATCGCACAGGGACAAAAGGCAACATGTAAACGGTAAACCTCGTTTTGAATTTCGCAGAAAAATATTGTATCACGGTAAAATATTTGATAAGTAAAAAATGTCAGTAACCTAACCTAAGCAGACATTATAAGTACATTAAAAGCCATAAATCAAAACAAAACGTGAACATTTAGATCCATGTAATTTAAAGTAACTCGCAATATATGCCAGAAAAGAACATTTTATGACATCATCGAACAGAGGCTTATTACGGTGCGATCTTTATACAGTTCAAAGCGACATTTGACGACTGCAGTCGGTATACACGTTCGTATACTGGCTTCCATGGTCATTGTTCGTATAAGCCTATAAGCGAGCTGACGGTCTATGCCAGTGATGTGCCGAGTCCGATTTCGAGTGCTGAAAATTAAGGATTCGATTCCGACTTGATCGAGTCCCTTGACGGACCACGTCACTGCAGGGTCTAGCTACACTACACAAGCGAGAAAAAAAGATTTTCATCGACTTCATTAACACAGCGACGACGTACGACAATGCGAGAGGTGTATCCGGTGTTGACTGCTATGGAAGTGGCGAGCAAATTGATGAGATCAGAGGGTAAACTCTGTCGACATTGCTCCATTCTGTCGTACGTGTTGCCTATTCACACACGCGTCAGTAGCGTGAAACAATTTACATTAACATAACGTTTTACTACGACAGTGCGTTTTGAATGTCGTCGACGTAGACTGCACTCAACGCTTCGGGGATGAAGCCAGAATTGAACGAAAACGAGGCCAGTAGTGTGAAACCAAGAACGAAATCAAGAACTGTGAGAAAGACAACGAGAACGAGATGAAACAGAATAAAGTTTAACGTTTAGTATTTGACACAGCAGTGGACACAAACTGATTTTTACTTTGAAGCTGAGTTACAGGCCTACTTTTAGTCAATCAACAAAGGCAACATTTTTAGGCAATTCCTGCTGCAATTTTGCATAGGTCCACTTTCAACGTGATCAAGTAAGACGATGTTTCGATAAAAAGGCATTATTTCCTTATCTCTCATAACTCAATCGAATGACAATAAATTACACAAAATTTTAAGCAGCTGTAGCTGAGAAAAATTTTTTCTGTCCGCATCTTCGACGAATACATCACGTGGACAGTAACATAAGCATATAATTAGGGCTTATACTGAATGTTTGCTTTGAATTGCGTTGTACACGATGAAAATCGTTTGAACTAACTGCCACCTGTCGTGCGACCTATTATTTTTGCAAAAAAAGTAATACGTGAATTATAAAAAAATACCGGCGACGTAAGTTCGAACGACCGTCATACGGTTTGTCGTTAAAGTTCCCGTTTTATCGCTGCAGATGGTCGTGGCGTTTCCCGTCGTTTCACACGCGTCCAAGTGACGCACTAAGTTATTGTCCTTCATCATTTCCTACAGACACGTCGAAACGGCTACGGTTATTGCAGATAGGCAGAGACATGCTGCTTATCATAACAAGCAATAATGACAAGCTTTTATTGGTGTAAAATCGATGACCTTGAATGACCTTAAACTTTTAAAATAAGGGTTTTAGTGTTTTTTGCAATTTGTGGTTGCGGTGTAGATTTCAAGAGTGAATTGCGTCGAAATGGATAAAGATAGATCAAAACAACCTGCGAATAGGAACTGCAGAGGCTGTCGCGCGTCTCATGAGCTTTGCTCAAATTACTTGTTTACAAATCTTGACTTATCTTAACATTTCATCACTGCAGTCCGCATAGTTAAGATAATTTTACTCGCTTAGTTTTGTTTGCGATTTGCAAAATTATTGCAAACATTACGTTGTAGTGCATGTATTAATTTTGTTTCAGAAAACTGTCAGATAAAATTTTAACTTGATGTTTTTTTAGTTTTCAAACCACGCAACAAATGTGTGCGGTTAAAAACGATAAACAGTCTAAGCGTTCAGCCATAATTATTTCCCTCGGTCTGCTGCGTTTCACGAAAGCACACGAGTACGTAAAAATAACACTAGTCACATTATGTTCAAAATGCAAAAGTACGATGAGAGGAGTTCTTTTTCATTTATTTCCAATGCAGCAATGACAACCATAAACTTGAAACAGTCAGAAGCAAATGACATTGGCGTCATGCAACATATCGGTGAAACAGCAAGACCCAAAAGTTGACTTACTGCTGCTCAGTAAACTTAAAAAACTACATACAGAGAAAACAATTCATCTGGCATTCCTTTGGACTTATTTCACAGCTATTTGGACTCGCTTACGGTTTTTTTTGTTTCAGTTTTTGTTCTAGTTTTAGTTATCATTATTTCTTTCTTTGTAGTTTTTCTTTATCATCATCATCATCATCTCTCTTTAATAAAACAGATTGACAAAACGCAACCATACATAGCATACAAATAGACAAAGGAATCTGATAAATGTCGTTGAATAGAACTGTAACCTTACATATGGTTACAACTACTGTAGTGTGTCTATTAGGCGAAAGGTGCTGACAAAGAGCACAAGCTAATAAATGTTTTTAAACAACATTCTATTTATATAATTTTTATTATCAGTCAGTTTATTGATTTTTTTATGTTTTGCGTTATAACTGTACTTTTTTCAGTTTTTTTCTAAATTTTATTTCCATATGAAACATTTCAGCTCTTTTTGGTTTATGTGTTAGATTAAACTGACAGCTATTCTGTCAGTTTTAAAGTGCAAATTCATATAATATTTTAATTTAATGCGTTGTTTTTTTTCTTTTTAGTGTTTTTCTAATTTTAATCAGTTTGTTAATTTACATTATAACTGTAAGTCCTACTTTTTCAGTTTCTTTTATTTCATTCTCATTTAAAACATTTCCGATCTTTTTGGTTTATATACTTAAATGTGCTAGATCGAACTGAGGGCTCTTCTGACAGCTATCGAAGGCAAATTCATATTGCATTGTATTTTAATGCGTACTTTGACGGAGTAGGCGAGCGAGACCATGACAGCGACTGGAAGTCCCTCTGGTATCGCAATGACAAGGATCGTAATGCTAATGATGACGAAGCTGACAAAGTCCTGGACGTAGGCGTGGTCCCAAGGCAACCGGTGCACAACGAACTTGTCGACGCAGAAATGCAGAATAAGCGCAATCAGATTCAACACTGCTACCACGATTCCTGCTTACAAAATGCGTACGATGCCATTAACTCTTTATTTTTGTTTTTTTTTTATTTGGGTTAGTCTTTAACACTAAACACTGAAATAAACACAGCCACTTTACGCACAATGCAAATATGCTAAAATAAATATGTGGCGACTTTTTAATTTTCTATATACGCAAAAATATTGCATAAAAAGTTCGACACGTGTGAAATTCAAAAGCAAGCAATGAACAAGACTGACAAAAAAATACGTACGAAAAATGCCACGACACGCTTCAGTGTATAATTTTTGAACAGAAAAACAGATTCGCTGTCTCAGCCGTTTTAGCAGATATTTTTATTGTACAGTAATTCATTCGGATTTTCAACTGAACGGTGATGGTGTAATCTAAAACAATGTCACAATTGTACGTCAGCCAGTGGCGTATTTAGGATTTGGTAAGGGGAGACATGGCGAGGGGGCGGAGCGCGAGCCTATAACGGGGGTCTGGGGGCAGAGCCCCCAGCGGGGTCCATGGGCAAAGCCTTTGGTCGGGAGGTCAAAGGGGCTTCGCCCCCATGAAGCTGAAACACTTTTTGCTTCTGAATGTTCAATGGAAGCCGCAAATTTACCCATTTTTCTGAAATTTGGAAACGCTAAAGACCATCAAACATTGTTGAACTTTGCAATTCTTGCTGAAAATGGCAAAAACGCACATTTTCATATAAAGTCGCCTGTAAAAAAATTTCATGGTCGGGCCAAAGGGGGCATCGCACCGTGCCCCCCCCCTAAATACGCCACTGACGTCAGCTAATATTGCGTTTGTGGTTCATGCATATTCGCTCACCGGCGTAGCCGATCTGAAGCGCCAATTTGTCGAGTTTCTTCTTCAACACTGACTTCGTCTCATAGTTGTCATCAGCGTCCTCGCCGCTCCCTCTCTATTTGCAACATAAGCATCATCATACTCAAGACCTATGTACGCATTATCATGCAGTATTCCATCCGTTCTGAATAAATAAATTAATTAATTGAGTAAGTAAGTAATTATGTCGCATTACATGCATTGTCCGCCCGTTTATTTGTACGCGTCCGTCTGTCCGTTTTTCCCGTGCGGGTTTCTCGTAAATACAAAGATGCAGTAAACCAAAATTGAAGCGAACTTTCTCCGAAGCAGGACTGTGACAATTTTCATTTCAAAAGGTCAAAGGTCAAGGTCACCGGACGTCAAAACCTCAAGAAAACGACGCATTTAACGCGCGTACACGTTTACTCAAGGCTGGCGAATTACACGCCGACCGGCTCAGGCGCATCGCGCTGTTGAAGCGCCGACTGCAAAATAGATCTGATTATTGTTACAGGCCTAATTTACTGTCGGCACCCAAATCGTCCGGCACTCAATGACGATATTTTTGCTTGTCACAAATTTAAACGATCGCAGTCTAATGAAATTATGAACGTTACATCGATGTTCTACAAAGTTACAAGAAGATAACGTAATATTATATAAGATGAAAAGTTTTACATTGCAGCATTCCCAGTATTTCGCCCGGTCGCCGGTGGCAATTGCGCCAAGCAATTTCATCATAATTCCCGTCTGTGAGTGAAGACCGACTGCTGTAACCAGCATTTTCCCACTTCCCTCCATGACGTACGTACCTGCACGTGTTAACATTCAACACGCATAATCTATGCAGATTGCGAATAATTCAATTAAACTGAATAATTATTTACCTTTATCAGACCATGATGGTAAATTGATGAATGCTATTAAGTCTGAAGTCCATGATGTCAGTTCGGTGTCGTACCAAGTCAGAGTACGGTATGTGGAAACTGGAAAGAATTTGTTACATTACCGGAGAGGAGAACAGGATCCGTTGCTGAGGACTTCTTGGCGAGATCACTTTCCCCTGTCAATGAGCTTTCATCAACTTTGACGTCATTGCCTTCCAGCAGCAGACCGTCCGCAGGCAGCAGGTCACCTGCATAGCGACATTGTCAATGTAGTTAGTCTTCTCAAAGTCAGCAGCCTCATCATCGTCATCATCATCATCATCAGCAGCAGCAGCAGCAATAATGTCATCTTTAGACGGAATCGCTCTCACTCTATTACTACACATTTTCTCCGTAGCGCGGTCCGTTTCTCTGTCACATCCGTGCTCCCTGTTGGAGGTATAGGGCCTAATTTTCTTTCAATTGTGCTTTAGCTTAACTTTGATTGCAGACATATGACGAACTACGACGCCGACTGCTGAGTTGAGAGTGAACACACTAATTGAGTTACAGAAATAGAACATGGGTCACAACAGTGAAGTCGTGTCAGCAATTCGAGTTCACACGACAGCTGAATAGGCGTGACTGGTCATAACGTTACGTCCGTCGTATCAATGTCTACGACACGTCGTTAGCTTGAGGTTGTTGATGGCGGTGAGTTAGGGCCGCCTACCGTATTTAATGACGCAAATGTCTCCGACTACAATGTCGGCGACGGCAAGTTGCGTCGGCTGCGCGTCACGAACCACACAGAACGTGTGTTGTCTGCTGACACTGGACTTCAGATCGCGAAACTGTCGCTCCTTGCTCCAGTCGTTCAACGCCGTCACAAGTACCACCACGACCACCGCCACGATAATCGCCAGTCCTTCGATCCATTCTAGACCGTTCGTAGGATCCACTTCCGTTATGCCCTTACCTGCAGAAAATCAGTCGAATCACAGTTACGGGCAGTGAGACTGAGAAAATGTACAGAAGTAAAGCATTGCGAAACAGCAGTGTTGTCGAATAATGCGCAAACGCGAAAGAAATACGACAAAAGGAAAGATAAGCATAACTAATAGGCCTATTCAGGTGTAATTGTTATAGACATTGATTGATAGGCCCTATCAAATGACTTGGCAAAAATCTGTCTAGATAACTGAGTTGTAGTCTGAAAACCTTAACTAAATATTAATACGGTAGTTTATTCGTGACTTGCACTGTCGAAAACAGTTACCAACTAGTTAGCAACTAGTTAGCTTAATGGAAATTGGCTTCAGCCTAAGAAGTAGGAAGCTGATGACCTGTTTCGTCCACAGGATGCGACGGCGAGGGATGATAGAAAGATAAGATAAGCGAGGCTACGGCAGCAATGGTCAGTATGATGAGCGTGACGTCAGTCCAAGCCTCCCAGATGAAGACGAGAATGTTCTTCATCGGTTTCGGTTTGATGTAGTTTGAGCCGAACACTTCACGCCTTTGACTGAGATTCGCCGGTCCGTCTTGCGTTAGACCTTCACTCCCCACAGTCACACAATAATGACTGGCTGGACTGGTAAGTTATCAGCGAACGGCCAAATTCTGAAAATTTCATTACTTCCACACAGCAACTAAAATTACTGTTGCGATATTAACATTGGCTAATTAACTCGAAGTAACAACAACGCTATTTAGTAACAAATAATCAGAGGCATAATACTGAAAAAGTGAAGAAAATGCTAAAACTAAAATTTCGCTGCTAAATTTGAGTACTAAAAACAATAATGCTGTAATTGAAAATACATGGGAATACACAAACAAGAACAAAAAGGAATTTAAATTAACTAGAATATTTTTGGAACTAAAAATCAGCGGACCAGCAATAAACTTTTAAAAACTTTGATAAGGCACTGTTACTGGATCGCATGCTTGGAACTAGAAGAGAGCTTCTACGTCGCTGTCTTGCTACGAAGTAAACCCAGAACGGATGTAAGAGTCTTGCAGTGAGGTAATGTTTAAAAAAGGTACAGTTTTCGACGGAAAACCAATCTCAAGCTACAGCTAGAGCGTCACCTGCCATACGGAATCACACAACGTTATCTGTCACCCGATACGTAAACGCGCCCCGCCTCAACTTCAGCCAAACAGGCCGGTACTTGATTTAACTACCACGAAGGGATGGAAGGCTGAGTTGACCTTCGTGGTTGGTTATTATACCGGAGTTTAACGGTCTGCAGACAGACAGTCACCTGTCCAAGTACATAACGCACATGATAAGATCCCGACGGGGAGTCGAACCACCGACCTCACGATCGCAAATGCAACGTTGTTGTGTCACACTATTAAGCTACCTGAGACAGGATCTGTGTAAAGTCGTTGACAGAGATGTTCCAGTCCGCCGTAGTCTCGATATATCTTGTCCACAGCATCCTGACCCCTGAGTCCCATCAAGTGTTCCAGTTCTTCGACACTACATTCTATCACGCTCGATGTGCTACATACACTCGACTGCCGCTGCGACAAACAAATGCACACACAGCTGTAAACGGAATGGCACAGGTTATTGATCCGGCAGCCGTATCAATAGCCTAGTACGTACAAGCACCGAATGGTGCTCTTCGATACCAGCTGAGGCCGTACGTGTCCCTGCCGCGGTATGGCGAGCACCCGGAATAATAGCCTACAGACTATTGTTACGGCTGCCGGATTAATAATCGTTACGAAACGGAATGTTTAATGTACTATTTTCAAAACTTTATTTCTTAGCAGATGTCGGTTTAGTTTAGGTTTGTTTTGTCTTTGCATATTTTTTGGTTTGATATTTTCTACTTGCTTACGCTGTGTTGATGCACGTTTGCTACATATCGATAAAAGTTAAAACCAGTCAATTAGTCAGTCATTTTCATGTTTGTCATGGTTAATAAATTGTTTTTTATTTTTTTAAACTAGACGAATGTATGATGATATAATGATGAAGTGAGTGATTAAAACGACAGAGCGTTACGGAGTTAAACCTATCTTGCCCCATAGTTAGGGCGTGATACTAACAGAATTATTATTTTTAAGTAGCAGACAGGCGCTTTTGAGTTTAGCCAGAATGATAAGCCTAATGCGTGACAACGGTTTATCATCGGCCTGCAGAGTTCGAACTACGTAATCCACAAAGTCACAGATTTACTGACACCAGAATTAATGATCTGTGAAGACATTATCCTTCCACCAGAAATGTGCCGTAGGCCTAACGCTTAAATGTGCAGAACTTACATTTTTAGCTAAAGCTGTAATTCCGCTTAAGTCAACGCGAAATCTCGCTCTCGGCGTCTATGTCTCTGAAAGGTGATGTCTTACAGCATTTTACATTTTATAATGTCACCAACACATCGTTCTTGTATTTATCACAAAGTGTGACAAACTTGGTCGTTGGCTGTCGGATCATCGTTCTGGTTGTTGCTCACCTGCTGAAAAATGACATCGTCCACGGCGCTTACATTCAGCTCAATGTCACCTGGATCCCTGCATTCGCCTAGCTCATTCGTTTCCATTGCGAATCACGTTTCATCAGCCCTATCTCTATTGACTCAGGCCTTAGACTACGACATTAAATAGTTGCAATGCTTTAAATACTCATAATTATATGAAGTTGCTTATTGGCTAATCGCAACCAGGTGGGCCACGCACTATAAATCGCATGACGTAAAAATTGTCAACAGCAGCTGCAGCAACAACAGACAGTGCAAAATGTTATTGCTGCCGTGCACGGGCCAATATCGATGGTCAGCTGCAAGCTAATAGGCCTCTCTCTATAAGGGCTGACTGCTACTGCAGCTCGCACTGTCAAGTAAGCTAAACCTCGACGCAAACAGTAGGCGTTGGCCTATACTCTTTCGCTAATTGCCGCATTACGGTGCAGTTCGGATTGGTTATAGTAGTCTGCATTGATAGATATATCTCGTTGTCCATGTACCTAAATAGCTGCTTTAGATTTTATAAATGTTAACAGTCAATATGCTGTAGTTGTAGCATATTACGTTCTTGGATATAAACGTGTAGACTGTAGCAGCTTTTGCGCACAAACTCAGCCGTGATATTAGATCCTACAATTTTATGAAGAGAGAATGCTATCATTGTATGCAGCACTGTGTAAATAACAATAGCTGCTGCACGTGTGGTGACAGTGCGAGCAAGCCGCGGCTATTGAACGAGCAGCATTTGCTACAGTGTATATACGTATGTTAAGTGCACATGTCCAATCATGCATGTCGACTGTCACCTTTCTGTTTATTTGCGTCCGGGGCAACGCTCACACGCCAATATTATCATAAACCAAGTCCCCGGCGACATCGCAGACTACAATATTGTATTATTTTGCTTTGTATTTTCCCCGGTTTATACTATTTTCTAACTGTTTCTTTTTTACAAAACGCACTAGGCCTATTCAGTAAAAAAAATTGCCGTTTTGACTTTGCAAACAAATGCAAAACACTGTACTACGCACCGGCTGCCTAGTCTACGTACCATGTATAGGCCTAGCTTTTTTCAGCATCACAACGTTACTGTCGACTACTTGATCGTGGTCAACGGGCTGCGTGTGACCGAGTTAGTGCTGACGAACTCTCCAGCTTTTTTACCGACAAGGTGGAGCGGATCCGGTCTTCTACTTCTGGATCGTCACTGCCGACATTCAGTCCTGTTCCGGTTGGTGTATCATTCACTGCGCTCACTTCGGTGTCGTCTGACGATGTCGCCGCTGCTGTAAGCGCTTTACCAGACAAGTCGTCTGCACTTGATCTGTTAGCAGTTCCGGTACTCAAGTCGGTCGCCGATCTATTGATTCCCTTTTTAACGTACCTGTTTAACCTTTCGCTGACAACAGGCCACGTCCCTGCTGGTTTCAAAAATTCTTTCATTACACCGGTCATTAAGAAGCCTGGGTTGGGCGAGGGCAGTCCTTCATCTTATTGGCCGATATCAAACTTATCAGTTATTTCGAAGTTACTCCAGCGTCTAGTTGCGCGACAACTGTCGACTTACCTCGACACGCACCGTCTTCTACCAGCGACTCAGTTTGGATTTCGGCGAGGTCACTCCACTGAAACCGCCACTATCCGCATCCTTTCTGATCTTCTGGACTCCGTCGACCGTGGCGACACTGCTGTTTTAGTTCTACTTGACCTCACGGCCGCTTTCGATACGGTCGATCATGAGATCCTTCTCAAAAGGCTTCAGGTCACCTTTGGCGTGGATGATGTTGCCCTTACGAGGTTTTCATCGTACCTGGCTGGCCGGAAACAACACGTTCGCTGTGGAGGCAGCTATTCCCGTATTACGGATGTCATCTGTGGCGTACCACAGGGTTCGGTCCTCGGACCGATCCTGTTCATCATCTACACAGCTGATTTGGCATGGATCGTCGCCGATCATGGTCTGTCGCTGCACCTTTATGCAGATGACAGTCAGATTTATGGCGCCTGTCCGCCTACCGCCACCTGCAGTTTGTCGGTCGGCATCTCTTTGGCTATCGACGACATATCTACATGGATGCGTTGTAATCGGCCCGCTCCCAGTCCAGATGCTGAGAAGACTGAGGTGATGAGATGGTGCGCATCGGCTCATCGACAGTCGCAACTTCCTCGATGTTCCATCACGGTCGCTGGTGCTTCCGTTAAACCGATCAGCACGGTCCGTGATTTGGGTGTCTACATCGACATCGACCTTGGCGCCGCCACCCATGTTCGAAGAACCGTGTCGCGGTGTTTTGCTGCATTACGGCAACTTCGTCTCCTAGGTCGATACGTCACCAATGACTGCTTTCATTCTCTCGTGGTCTCACTCGTCCACTCCAGGCTCGACTATGGCAACTTCGTATATGTCGGGCTTCCTGTCTACCTCCAGCGACGCCTTCAAGCAGTGCTTAACGCTGCAGCTCGTTTGGTGTTCCGACTCTGTCGCTACGACCACGTGACCGACGCCCTCGCGGTACTACACTGGCTGCGTCTGCCGGAACGGGTCAACTTCAAACTGGCGCTCATGGCATATCGTGTGTTGAACGGTATGACGCCGTCATAAAACTGAATCAACTCGTTCTGGCGTCTGCGGTCGTCATTCACACTCCAGCTGGTTGTTCCGCCTTACCGTCTATCAACAGTTGGCCGTCGTTTATTTCCTGTAGCAGCTTCCATTTTCTGGAATTTTCTGCCAGATGATAATAAGTCTGCTACATCTCTGTCAACTTTTTGGCGTCAGCTCAAGACATTTTTATTTCAGAAGTCATTTCCTGACATTATTCTTTAAATTTCTGTACTGCGTTTTCGTGGACTGCGTAAAAAATATGATTAACACGATTGACATTGACACAGAAAGTACTAAATCCAATCGCTTATTTCCACTGCGATACACGAACTTTCATTATCTTTGCATCTATAATTTGAAATTTTCTATGCCGTTCCGTAAATTCATATTAGATTATGCGTGAAATTTATTCACATCTGCCATGCATAGCTTTCGACTGTGTGAGGCAAGTGAGTAGGCATAGGTCGACATTCACTAACCCTATCTGTGGCGACTTCGCTCCAAACATAACACTGCAGACTTGAGGTGCAAACTATGACCAAGTCATTCGAAGACTTCTACGTTAAACTTAATATCATTCGTCCGCTATGTTATATTTGTAAACTAAACGACAAATAACTGGCATCTCGTGGACTTCGGACCGGACCTGTCCGCTTGTCTGTGAAATAAAACACGGTTTTTTATAAATAAAATCGAACGAAAATATTCAAAGTCACAATTAAACCATAAAAATATGGAACTGAATAAAAACAAAAATAGCTTTCAGATAAACGAACACTGGCGAAAACTGTACGCAAACTAAATAAAGAAAACCAGAAACTTTTTTATTACAGCGCTGTTCAAATAATCAAACTCATTAAACAGCTGCTTTAATATAGCAGTCCTACATGCTTTCGATGTGTAGTTAATTCAGTAGGCTACAAAGCGACATGCATAATACATTTTTTTCACGTTTCAGGTTTTTTTCAGTTTCAGTTTATTATTTTAGTCCTTTTTAGTTTTTTTATCTTATTGCTGGCTTCTGTTTCTTTCGTCCATCATTTTCTGCAGTTTTTATATTTTACATAACAGTAGGCTATACAGGGTGCGGCAAAAAAGTAGCCCCCTAAAGTTTTTTGCCGTTTTCTCAGCAGCCGCTTGGAATTTTAACATGGAATTTTACAGGTTCATTTTAAAAACGTTCTACATCTAACTGCTGAGTGAAATATGATTCTGTTAAAAAAACGACGAAATTATAGACTTCTGAACATGACCGCCTACCGATTTTTCAGCATTAAAAAATGTTTAAGTTAAAAATGCTATGTAATTTTCAAAAGCCGGTTATCACGCTACTGCCGATGACGTCACAGTGACGCTTTGACAAACAGTAATTTATTTTGCTTATAAATTATCACTAAATTGTGGTTCTTTTCAAGCAATCGCCGGCTGCCCACCGGATTCATCTTCCGGCAGGACAGCGCACCAGCACACAGCGCGCAGCGCAGGAAACTGACTGCGGGCCAACTGTCCAGATTTCATCAGAAAAGACCAATGGCCTTTAAATTCGCCGAATGCAAATTCGGTGGACTATCACGTGTGGTGTGCAATGTTGGAGCTTACCGCAAGCTTAAAACAAAGCCAAAAACAATCGCGGAACTCAAGGAATCGCTTCAGGTTATCTGGAGCAACCTACCACAAGGACCGA
>Ga0209367_1008439_pt1 | contig 14086 bp, 13 predicted proteins | sample WorMetLIZISLAND2_FD_187412 | JGI IMG/M metagenome (GOLD analysis project Ga0209367, IMG submission 187412) | Marine gutless worms symbiont microbial communities from Max Planck institute for Marine Microbiology, Germany - Olavius geniculatus... ... | reverse complement strand
GGTATATATACCATAAAAAAATTTCCGTTATATTTCACTCATTTGTCGAGAAGCCCCCAATGGACGGATTTGCACGAAATTTTGCACGGGGGGTGGTCTCGCCGACGTAATCACCTGTTTCAAATTTTGTGTCGATCGGTTAAGGGGTTTCGGATCTGCGTGGGGTCGAATTTTGCCATTCTCTCTTTACTTAGCCGGTCGCCATTAACACAGGGCTGTGCTACCGCACGCCTGTGATTTATGTTTTTCCACGTTAATCATTCTCGAGCCGTACTTTTTTAAAATACAAATTTAGCCATGATGTCTGACGCGAATTATGGTTCTACAGTTACATGTACTTTTCAAACGATGTTCACAGATTTTTCTTTCGAGACGACGGATGTGACGGTAAAACGGCACTCGGTGTGACTGCTGAACTTTACTGCGAACAAAATGTCGACGTCTACGTCGGAATGCCGTGCTCCGCAGGTCTGCCGTCACACTAAAAGACATTTAGTTTGATATTATGTAAGAAAATTAGACAAAAAGCTAACGAATTGCAGACTACTAAAGTCGAATACTACATGTACTATCAGTAATTATTAAAACCTACGGCCGTTTGATTACAGACAGGCGTTGTCCCACCCACCGAAGTTGAATTTGGTGTCCCCGGGTACTGGAATAGACTACCGTGCCTGATAATAAAGTCCAGCATAACGGACTCTTCTTTTATTTCGCTGACGAGTGTACTGTAACGAATAGATGCTGAATGCTTATTCACGCTGTGCATGTAAACCGTGTCGTGGTTTCAGCGGCTGTTGACGGTGGCAAGCTGATGGGTTATTTCAACTTGCCGTGGTTTGCGTGGGGATCGGCTGAAATGAATCTTGGAGATACCGTGGAGTACAATACTCTTGTACGAGTCACCAGCCCGTACGACCGGCTCGCAACAGCCATCATCAAACTCTTCGTTTACTATCGCGTACGCTTAACGTTTTATTATACTCATGCCATTAGATGTAGGCCTGATTGCACCTACGTTTCTGATAGCCTAATTATATTATTGTCTGTAACGACAACGACTAGTCGGCCTGTCATTTTGTCGGGTCGGGCAATCTAATGAAACTAGCTACCGCGTTGTTGCGATTATTGACTTCCGCAACGAAACTTGGAAAAGGAACTTAAGTCATCACTTTTCAGAGGAAAGTTTCAAATATTGAGAATGCGTTTAGTGAAGAAATTGGCATGTATAATACCACTAGAATGACGCTTTTAAAGCGTAAGTTGTGCAAAGGCTAAAGACAAAAAAATTTGTCACATAATGTCATAAACATATCAAACGCTAACGCTTCTACAGTTGAGTATTGTCAGACGATTTCGATAAAGATTAATAAGTAGAAACATTGAACTTAAAATTTTAGTTTAGCCCAAATACTGAAAATCTTGAGTTTACGTAAACATTATTCTGTATCTGCGTATTTCGTGACGTACTGTGTTCTGCATTTACTGCACTATTGACAGCATCACAGCATGGGTGACACCTGATCACAGTTGTAGCTTAATTAAACGTCTTCTGTGTGGGAGAGTGGTACTGGGCGGAGTGGCGCTTTGGTCAGCAATTATTATGACTAACACAGTCACGCAATTTTGTCAGTTTTGTTAATGAGCGCCAATGTGTACATCGCTGTTCGTGACTGTTGATCTGACGTAATACGAAAAGGCCGAGAAACTATAGGAATGAATGTAAGCAGTCTAATAAGGCACTCTGCAGAACTTTGGATGCAGGGAATTACGCAGTCTGATATGTCACGATCGTAGTGTCTAGCACGTAGCACTTTGGTGTGTGCTAAAAAATTGTTGTAGATAATATGCCGTTGCTGGGCTTTGTGAAAAATGTTGGAATGCGAATAATGGTGATGTGAGGAAAATACAATAGCCATAACGGTGTTACGCATAATTTGGCCTATACTGCACGGGGAACACTGAGTGATGTTTGTGTTTTATACACTGCACAACAACTCATTAACAGCTGGCGGATTAGTTGTCAACCAGTCATCTCTGCAAGCCGCTCAAAGTTTAATCTTTGGTTTCATGGTGCAAAAGACAGCGTATTCAGATCATTGCAACCGATGCATCATTAACCTATTTTGCACGCGATACTTAAGTCTATATGGTTCCTTTAATATCGATGAATCAACAAACAGAGTAAAGTATCTGGGTCACAGAATTATTGAAAACAGGCAGAATGGTTTTCAACTGTGACCTTCTCTCATTATCTAACTTTTTTTATTTTACAAATAACTGTAGGTTTGCTAATAACTGTACATGTATATGATCAGCAGTATAATCTGTGTACAATTTATTTATTGCAAACAGTGGCATCTGGCTACGATGGTGACGATGAGTACGAACGAATGTCAAAACATCGCCTCGGCGATTGTCATAAACTTCGAGAAATGCAACATTACACTGCTACAGACGAAGATACTGAAACAGAGTCATGTTGATCAACAGACGATACTAGGACGACTCAACGAAATCAGAACGCAGTCTAGAAGTAAGCAATCATTTAGCAATACTCTGTCATTGTACTGTAGCTGAAATAAATAACGTAATTTTTATTCTCTTGCCAGTTAAAAAAGAACATACTACACAGTGAGTCATAATAGCATTGAACAGCAGATACCACACTCTGATTCATGTCTTCGCCAAATATAAACCAACTGTGAGCAGATTTTACTAGCACACTTTGTTTAACATAACGATATTTTAAAACAACAGTTGTTCGTTTCGTTTCAGTTGTTATTCTGTGCGGCTCGGCAAAGTTCATTCGCGACTTTATGCTGACAGCGCATAAATTACGTATGACCAATGGACAGTACGTGTACGTCGTAGCCCACCAGGTGCCTCCTGGGAACGTTAATACGCCGTGGGTGGCAGGTGACGATCAGGACGACACGGCCAGACTAGCGTTCGAGTCCGTTTTACAGGTGCGCATTTCTCGATCTTGATGCTTTCCGTGTAAAAACACCACGAGCACAGATTGCTGTATATGATGCTGATAGAAACAAATTGATACGTGAACATTTACAGTGACAATGGAATTCTGGCATTTGATCATTAGTTAACTGTGTTGTTTCAACGATGTCATTAAATTGGTGTTGTAGCCGGAACAGTTTTGAATGCTGAAAAATGGGTAGGCTGTCATGTCAAAAAGTCTATAACTTCGTCGTTTTTCAAGAAAATCAAATTTTGTTTGACAGTTAAATGTAGAAGTTTTTAGTAAATAAATCTGTAAAATTTTAAATAAAAATGCTAAACAGTTGCTGAGAAAACAGCTACAAACTTTAGGGGTTTACTTTTTTTGCCGCACTCTGTATATGGTTTGTTCGTTTGGTACTCAAAACGACGTGCCTAGAGCCGATCTGAGCGAGTTTAGCTATTTTCGCTCCTACTCTGAATCGGCATCGACTAATGCTATAACTGAAATATGATTGTGAATTATTTTGACTGAATAAAGAATGACTTATAAAAGTGAAAGAAACTGAAAAATAAGCAATGACGTTAATGCAGTATCGGCAGGTAATTTGATTAAAGTGACTAATAATAAGCTCGATGTCATCTGTTCACAGTACTTGAATGGTAAATGGATATTTTGTTTACGTGACGTATAGATCACCGATATTGCAGGTGACGCTGTCAATCGAACTCAATGACTCACAATTGATTGAATTCGAGAGGATAATTCCAGTGGAGTTGGCCCAGCCTCCCTGGAACTACACCCTCGCTCTCAGCAAGGGAATCACGGTATACGAACATCGTACACGTAAGCTACAATAGACCTATAGATGATATGAACAACGTAGCTGGCGTCTATAATCGATTCCTTAGTTACAGATGACACTGACTTCTCTGCTAGTTCTGCACACATTTATCATTTTTTCCAACCCTATAGCCTATGCCTAGCTGCTGCAACAGAATGAACATATTCCATATTTTACGAAAGATAAATATTTTATTAACATCTGAGATACATATTAAATGTCACCGCATGACTTTTACAGTTTGCTGTATGCAGGGATCAATCTATTCCTTGTTCTTGTACGACGCTGTCTACCTTTATGTAACGATGTTGGATCAAATAATTTCCGAAAGACTCGATTGGCACAATGGAACTTTCTGGCGCACCAGAGCTCGCAACTGGGTCACATACGGTCAGTGAATTGGTCATGCACTTGAAATTGTGAAGGTGCTATACACAGTGTACGCATGATTGGCATGAGTGTAAAACCTAGAAAACAAGAAGCTTGATATTTTCCATGTTACTTGTTCTTCTAGCTTGTAATATTACATTATTTTGGTGTACTTATTACCCATACTGTTGGTAAATCGGAAGTCCGAAGTTGATTTCGTTGTTCGTTACATTTTGCTTGTTAAGACTGTTGAATTAATCACTGTCTGCATGTTTGACATTAAACCGTACAACTGTCTGTGTTTACAGTCAGCAGTGAGACAAAAATAACAAGTTTTCGTAGGTCATTGAAAAAATAATTTAATTGTAATCTTGCATGTTATATGTGCAACAGGAATGACGGGTCCTGTGGTTATTGACTACAAAGGTGATCGAATAATGGACTATCAGGTCTGGTGCTTGGCCAGCGACAGCAACAAATTCAACGGATACATAAAAATTCCACTAACGAAAGCCGGACGAAATGCTACTGTGTGTGTGGAATGGCTGGTAAAACAATATTTGTGATGCATATTTAAGCTTATGAACGCTCGCTTTTATCATATACGCTTGTCGCTCAATCGTCCGAGATTTATCGTTTGTCCAATGCAATGCATAGCATTGAACGCATTATAGTCACCTGAGCGTCCGTGCGTCCGTGCGTGCGTCCAACGTTTGAGACGACGCGCGGTTAGGCTATAATAGACCACTTTATAGAAAAGCCCACATGGCGAGTCTAAGGGTCACGTGATTAATGACGTCACGTAAACCCAAAAGGTCGGAATCGTGACTCCAAAATGTTTAAGACAGATAAGCACATTGTCATAATTGACCACCTATAGGAAACTGCATTTTGCATGTCCAACGTTTACATGATCGATGACGTCAAGTGCACAAGCTCAAGATTGTAATTCGTAAATCTTTTAGGTTTTTCCTATTTTCATAGATTAAACGCACAAAACATACGCGTAAGTGAAGTTGCGTGACCCCAAAAAGTCATAGTCACAACCCGAATATTTTGACCATCTAAGAAACCGCTCATTGCTAAACTGATTGCCTCGTGACCGACGATGTTAATTGTTTAGTTATAATAATAATGTCATAATGATTATGAAAATAACACTGCTGCTGTACAATTTGGAATTGAACTTTATAATTTTTACCACTGGTTTACACAGCTCACTGATTTTATTTATACGGACATATACTGTAAGCTATCGTTATGCATTGGACAGACTCCTTGTTCGTTTGAACATTATCTTGTTTTATGTAACAACACCTGTAAGAGAAGTACACACTGCTAGCATACACTAAGAACGAAGAAAACATGAGAGTAAAAGCGACATGGTGTAAAATCCCGATACGATAACGAACACGATATTTGATTGATATAAGATGACATTGCATTTCTGATTGGTAGGTCGTATCATCGTACGTGGTTTTCGTTCACTGTTTTTACTGCTGCTAGTAATTTTTTTTGAATATGCGGCTGTTAACACATTCCACCGAAGAAGCGGCGGTGATCAAATTTCAAGAACAGCCGCGATTCGACGGCGAATTAAGGACCAACAACCAGCACACGGGTGGCCGTTTAAATCTGCTTAATGACCGTAGATAGACTGATACCGCTAATTTTATGTTTTCCTGTGTTTCCCTACAACCTCGGCGTCCTGCGTATCGTAGTAGTTGGTTAGTATGAGATCGCAAAAGTTGCGGCAAAACGTTCCGTGAATTCACATTCGACCTTTGTTTATCGAAAATTAGTGTAATGTTGTTAAAGCCTGTAATTATGTGTTTGTGTGTTTGATGCGTTTGTTCGTCTTTTGCCCCATGATAGGATTAGGCCTATCGAAATCTGCAAACGCAACTACTTCGTCAAACGTTTTGTCGACGGCCGCAATAAATCAAAAAAAATTCTTGTTCTTGTTCTCGTCCCGTGTTTCAGGACCATAGGGGCCAGCGATGAAAGTCATCCACTTCACGAGATCCTGTGCATGGACCACTTAATAAAGCCACTTGGCAGCAACGTGTAAATTCTGAACTTAGATGTTGCATATTTTAACTTTGTTGTGAATTAATATCGTACTGTAGCCAGCGCAATTTCGGATATTATTTCATTCTTTGTAGGATGTTGAAATTTTGACCGAAGACATAGTGCTACCTCCTGATAGACCGCTTTGCGGTTTCTTCGACGAGCTCTGCCCACATGATAACGCGGGTAATTATTCAGATATATTTCTGTGCTTTTCGCTTTTTTAAAGCAGCATCGTTTAACGAAAAACAAGTTATACTAAATACTAGTCGCTGTTTGTGCATGTTGCTGTAGTACGTGATACGGCACTGATCGCTGTGGGGGTCTGTGTACTGATGTTAGTCGTCATCGTCGGCTTCGTCGTCTACGTCTACAGGTAAGCCCATCGCCCCGAATGAGTTTTGAGGTACAGCTGAATTATGCGTTTAGGTCAACGATCTGCTGCCAGTTGCCACGGTGTTTTGCTGTTTTGCAGAAACAAGAAGTATGAGAGAAATCTTCACACAATGAGATGGAAATTCAAATTCGAAGACGTGGTGTTGTTTCCCCATCGAGCACAGAGTCATGCGAAAAAAGTAAGAACTGTTTCCTATCTGCAGTTTAATAAACGAATTTTGTCATCTAGTTAGATTGAACTTGCAGCCAAGTTACAAATGTTTGTTTGATGGTTTGCTGTAAAATATCGCAAATTTGACGAATAAATTAGCTATAACTGCAATGCCTTTTAACATTTGTTGCAATGAAAAAGTGAATGAATGAATGAAATAAATGAATGAACCACAAATATCGAGCGAGGTTTGTGGCCTATTTTGTGCCATCAGTCGAAATTAGCAAAAATAAACTATTATTCCGACACAACTTGCCATCAAATGACTATTTAGTTTCCCACCTCACCTGACGTTTGTTTTGCACTACCTGGGAAAAACACAACCAGCGAAATATCACTTTTTTATTTAACGCAACGCGTAAAAACACATTTTGTTCACATTTCTGACACTTTGGCTGACAGTTGTCCATTTGTTAACTGCCTGCAGTAAAATTGTTTGAAGTATTGGCCCACTATGCGAACACAGTCAAGGAGACGCTTTCTCCATTCATTGACAGCAGTATCGATAATGTTTTGCTCCAGACCAATCCAGGCTGTACCAGTCGCTTCTTGATTTCACAAACATTCTTAAATTTTATCTGGTAGACACACTGCTGCATGACAGTCAAATCTTGTAATAGACCAGCTGTTGGGCCACAGATTGGGATAGATAGAATTTATCGACGTTTATTCATTCATTTTAACATGTATTATGCTTGGTCTGATTTCCCCAGGTAGTGCAAAAGCAAACGTTGGGTAAGGTAAAAACTAAAACACTTATTTAACAGCCAGTTGTGTCAAAAATATTTGTGCCAAAAATTATTAAAATCTGCTGATCTTTTTTCAATACACCAAGGTAACCTGTACAGTTGAAGATAGCTTATTAAATGCTTAGATGCTAAAATGTTTGCACAATTCACTACATTTTTTTAAATTTTAGAAGTAACCATTGCCTAAGTGTTTGCGTTGTACTGTTTGCTCATGTGTTACGTTCGTGCTTACGCCATGATCTGAGAATTTAACTTTTTTAACAAAGCAAAGCTTATTTGAATCAATTATTGTCTGGTAGACTTTTTATCGGACGTAAACTGTTACTTTTTGTCCATAAGAGCGCATATAGGCCCATACAGTGTCAGATTAACCAGTAGGCAATCGAGACTGCAGCTCGAGGCCCCAGATTTTGTGGGCCCAGAATTATGCAGTAATTGTCATGGAACACTGAATTTTTGTTATTCATATCAGCTCTCACCAAAACGCTTATTTTAGCTCAAAATGTAGGCCTATCAGAAACCGTTTGGCAGCTGGGCTCCACCCTGACCCTCTGGTTGGATGGCTTATAAGGCGCTACCCCGACTTTTTAAATAGATTAAAATGCGGGCTTTAGAAAACAGGGGGTTAAAGAACAAAGGAAAAAAGAAAATATGCGATGAGAAAAGATAATGCGGAGAAAAAAGGCAGCAGAAAATCTGGCTGTTTGGGCCATTTGGGCTTGTCATTTTTGAAGCTTGAAAATATCATTTCTTAACATTTGGTGAATTTAGAAGTTTTACTGTCATGTTTTGCTGAAAGAATATTGCCAACCACTCGGCTGAAAGATTGAGTATAGTCAGTCTCGACCGATATTCCACAGAATGTACGTCAACTCGCCACAAAACTGGAAATTTCAACGGCGTTCCAGTATTCGTCAAGTTTATCGAGACTGACAGTCTTACGCTGACCAGAGATGATTTTCTCGAATTAGAGCTGGTGAGATTCGTGAAAGTTTTTTCACTTTTTTCTATGTTATTGTTCTCGCGCGTTTGTCGCGAGTGTTGATTACATACTAAAATAAAATAAAATAAATAAATATCCTGATTTCAGTATAATGCCACGTGCTTATTTTTTGTTCGTGTTATTTCATTGTGGAACCGTTTACATGCTGCTGTTGTGCAAATCAACATCTATATACCTTTGAGACGAAACTGCAAACCGCAAACTCTTGTTTTTCCATATGCAACATTTGGCAAATCTTAAGTTAGAAGTGTTAAATTTATTACAGCCTACTTGCTGTGTTTGTATATCATGTATAATTTTTATACAAATAGAACTACGTACTCGTGCAAGCTACATTGTGGCACCAGTTTGTAAGATAGTTTTTGCAAAAATGTATTTGCAAATAATGCACTTTAACACATCAATAAAACACTATGCGTACATGCACTGAGCCATTTGCACAGATAAGGTCCGCTTTGTAAAATAGTTTTACAACATATTGTTTTCAAACATTTCCATTTCCTTGTCAAATTTGCGTTAGTCAATGACCGATGACGTTTAGATTGCCGTTTATTGGTGTGTTACGAGGGAAGGGGAGGGCCTGGCGAGTAATACAGAGTTTGCTGACATTTGTTGGTTAACTTTTGTAAGGCCTTACGTCCTACTTTAGGACTTACGGCTGGCGTATCTCCTTGTACCTCTGTCGTACCTCCGGTACCTCCGTGTATCTCCGTACCTCCCAGTACTTCCGTCATACTGTACCTCTTCCCCATCTCCGAGTACCTCCGTAGCACCGTACTCCCTGGTATTTCCAAAGGATGGAGGACTCAGTCGGCGACAACCTGACCCCACCCACTAGTGGGTGACCCATGGCCATGGGAGGCCGCGGCAGTAGCAGGACACCGGCCAGCCCCGCCACAATACGGACGGACGACAACCGTACCAAAAGCTTGACCGTTACTTAAGTACGATCGGCTAAAAGTGGGCGAACAAAATCTGTGTGAACTAAAGTTTATAAACTCGTGAACAAATAACTTGTATGACATTTAGAATTGGTGGATGTGGTAACTGATAACAGTAAATTGATTTTGAAGTTAGTTGGTAATCATGTTACTTGTATACGTTATAGATGCGAGACATGAATCACGAGAACGTTAACACTTTCATAGGACTTTGCGACGAGCCACCACACTTTTCTTTCGCGATGGTTTACTGCATCCGCAGAAGCATCATGGTAATTAAACGCACCTTACTGTTTTCTCGTTTGCATATCACCCAGACTGTCTTCTGCTTGTCTTGCTAATGACACGAAAAGCCAAATAAACAAAAGGTGTAATGTGCATCGTTCCCATATTGTTAAGGACAGTAGAAAATCACGGAAACGCGGAAATCAGAAAAGCCGTGATTATTGTCAAATATATACATCTTTATTCATCGAAGAAACGATAGATTGATACATACGCACATGCATGCAATTAACAACAGGAAAATAAAAATAAATAAATAAACACACGTGCGTAATAGTAATAGTACTAACAATAGCCACTATTCGACATTGATGCCATAATCTACAAAGCTGCCCCCGCAGGTGGCGTATTTAACATCAAACGACTTAACGCGATTAAACCACAGGCCAAAATGCTGCGTTTTGCCGTGTTTTTAACCAAAATACTTTGATTTTACCGTTTTTAACTTTTTTAAACAATGATTTATCGTTTTCAATTAACGTAAATGGTGTTATTTTAACACCAAAAAATTTACTTTTGTTACTGCTGCCAAAGTCTGTATGCTTTGTGACCGTGACGTCGTTGTAGAAATTTGTATTTTAATGCTCCGCAGCGACAAAATTTTACAAATGAAAACTTTGCACTACATGTAGTGATGGTCGGCAATGCTAGATGATGAGTTTTATAGACTTTATAATGGTTTGATGCCGTGATTTTGCCGTGATTTTTGCCATTTGCACAAAAGTTTGCTGTGTTTTTTTTTCTATTATTGTCGTGATTTTCTACTGTCCCTACATATTGTCGCTATTGCTTTGTTGCCGTTTAGGACGTGTTGGTTGACAGCCGTATCAAACTGGATCAAAACTTCAAAAACTCATTCATCGGAGAAATCATCAAGGTTTGTAACAAGACAGAAAAACAAAAAGTATAGCAGCATGTATTTGTTGATCTATTCTTTTTGGTTTATTCCATGATCAGTGCATTAGGTTCCGTGTCTAATCGTTACAGTGCATTCCGCCAAGTGCTGAACATAGTCAGACGTCTGACGTCGTTTATGTACTTAGATGCCTTATGCACTGTTGTTCTATATTTTTATTTTCTTGTGTTTGTTAGGGAATGGAATACATTCACAAAAGTCCGCTAAAGTTTCACGGTCGTCTGAAGAGTTCCAACTGTGTGCTGGACGGTCGCTGGATGATTAAAATTACCGACTTTGGGCTTGGACACCTGAGGCATGTCACCTATAACTCGGAACAGGAGAAGTACAATGGTCTGCATCGAATGTTTGTTTCGAAACCTGCACTATATCGTATCGTAATTTTGTTAAGACGACGATGAACACTTTACAAATCAATTTAAGATAAGCATTGTTTTTTATCACATTATGTGTTACTCTTTGCAAAAATGAAATAAGTTATCATAATGATAATATTACACAAAGGCAACTTAAGCGGAGCTGACGAATTTAACAATTAAAAGCAATACAACGAAATAAAATACGAAGTAACGAAGTAAAATGACTACCGCTACATAAAATCCTTCGGATACTATAAATCATAAAATTTACAGAAAAGATAGTTTTCAGTCCAAGCTTATATGTGTCAGTGGTATTGATGGCGCGCACGTGTAGTGGCAGGTCGTTCCGCGACTTGTAAGTGCATATTTAAAGTGCACAGTGTCAGCCAGTGGCCGAATCTGGGAGCCGCCACGCTGAAGACGCGCTCTCTAAACTACAGGCGTGTCCTTGACACTTGTAGATCCGACTTTGTGGCTAATCTCAACTTCTCAAGACAGTGAAACAATCTTACGTACAGAGTAGAAACTGGTTGCAGAAGGGTTGTCACGTATAGTGGAGCTTTGCCAGTGATGATCAAATGAACTAGCAGTTCGATGACCGCCGTTGTAACATGGTCACGTGAACGTAGTCCACACACAAGTCTCACGGCAGCATTGATGCCACTGATTGGTGGCTAATTGATTGACTCAGCGGTTAGGGCGTTATATACGAGACCGAAAGGTCCACGGTTCAATGCCCACCCGATGCACTACCAAGTAGCAACTCTAGGCAAGTTGTTCACACCGACCTGCCTGTGTAGGTGCAAGTGTCTAGTGGTTAGTGTCGACTCGTAACTTTCAGGTTGCGGTTCGATTCTCTCTGCCGTCATTTGCAAACAACCTTAAGCAAGTTGCTAACGTACTATGTACTCAGGCTAACTCAGCCTTCTACCCTCCGTGGGACGGGGAATGAGTAGTAACTTACGGGCTACGTTGTGAAGACCTAATGTGGCTGATTGCAAACCACTGGTCCAATTGTTCGTTCACGCGGGCAATGGATGGTCGCATAGTGCGCTGCGGTATTATTAGCGCATGCCAATCAGCTGCCACTTCCAAGATTGTATAGCGCTTCTGGTCTTGAGTTCGTCCCATGTAAGAAGCGCTCCATAGCAAGCACTAAACTTTAGCTTTTTAACTTTTTGTAGCGGTGCAGTGGTTGTGTACGGCAGTCCGGCGAGCACAGCATCGCATAAACATGTATCTTAGACGCGCGAGTGACTGACTACTTGTGAGTTAATGTGGTGCAGCCTTTTTGCAGACTACGCACAGCTTACAAATATGCTTCGTGTTCTAGTTTCTTGGATAAAAGTAAAACTTTTAACTACCGTGCGGGTTCTGTGTGTAGCGTTGTTGTGGACGGCGCCCGAGCTGATGGCAGCACAGCGTGCAGGTGCGTCTGGACTGACAGTCGACACGCACGGCACTCAGAAAGGAGACGTCTACAGCTTCGCCATCATCCTTCATGAGATTCTCTACCGCGCCGGACTCTTCCGCTCCTCGGAATTTGACGAACAAATTCCCGCCAAGAGTAAGTCTGCAGGGAAAAGTTGCTGAAAGAAAAAAAATACTACTTACACGTTTTTGCCGGCGACTCAATCGGAAAGCGCGGTATGCTCGCTATGACAATTATCTTTCTGTATGGTACATCACAGTGTGTCTAAATGGCCCATCGTTACGGTATCGAACTAATCTTTGAAACATATAACTGTAGACTACAGCACCGTCAATCTTTCTTACATAATTTGCACGCTTATAGCCGTGTTCCGGTGGCACATTTCCATAACCGTGCTTAATTTTTTTCTCTTTTTGCCTTTATTGTTAAACTTACTGCTAATCGTTTTCGTGTTTGATTTCACGTGTGGACAGATATATTTGTGCGAGTCAGCGGTGGTGAAACGCCCCCTTTTCGTCCTCCGATCCCAGACAACGACACGACTAACGATGCTCAGTTGATTCAGCTGATGCGCGATTGCTGGGACGAGTTTCCAACGCTGCGTCCCGATTTCTCCACCATCCGCAGCCGCTTCTTCGTCGCCAACAAGGGAAAGTACGACATAGCCGTAACATTAATATTTGTTTTTAAGTATTAGAGCGTAATTGTCAATGAAAGTAAATGATGTATAAAACTGCTTTGTGAATAATGCATCGGTTCAACGCATGACGTTTTCAGCACAACAGCACACGGCTACACACCTGCTCGTTTAATTCACAAAACGTTTCAACGTCCTATAATACCTTTTCCAAGATTGTTCTAAGATTTTTTAAAGTCCTTTCTAAGTCAGCAACTTAATCAGATAACTAAAGTAAAAGTGGAATATTCGCCAGATTTCATCGTAATAGACTTAGGAGACAATATTAGTATACGCTGCAGAGTGGATCAGTTTTTAAGACGCATTGTCAACGTGAGCTAGAAAATCTGAACATGGTTATTAATGCAAAGAAAACTTTTTGTTTGCGCGTCGGTCGACGGGCTTCTGTTATCTGCGCTAATATTGTAACTCTGAATGGAATAGCTCTGCAGTGGTCAGGTGAACTTCGATATTTAGGTGTCTATATTGTGCGTTCTTTTCGGTTCAAAATTTCTCTTGATAAACCCAAACGCTCGTTCTGTCGTGCTGCTAACAGTGTCTTTGGTAAAGTTGAGCGTGTTGCCTCTGAAGAAGTTATTATACAGTTATTTAATAGTAAATGTGTTCCTGTTTTGCTTTATGCACTTGAAGCCTGCTCGCTTAGTAAGTCGGATTTGTGTTCAATTGACTTTGCATTTAATAGGTTTTTTATGAAATTATTTAGGACGAATAACATTGAAATTGTTAAAAATATTCAATCGTACCTTGGTATATCCTTACCCAGCGTTGTCCTGGGTAATAGATCGGTAAAGTTTGAACTGAGTTTCGGGCTTTTCGCTCGTTAGTTAAGGTATGCTACCTAGTGTTCTGATAGAG
>Ga0209367_1008438_pt1 | contig 14087 bp, 9 predicted proteins | sample WorMetLIZISLAND2_FD_187412 | JGI IMG/M metagenome (GOLD analysis project Ga0209367, IMG submission 187412) | Marine gutless worms symbiont microbial communities from Max Planck institute for Marine Microbiology, Germany - Olavius geniculatus... ... | reverse complement strand
GGGCTACGCTCCGTGTGTAGTTACGGTGACATGGTGCCCGGCACTGCGGTGGGTAAGATCGTGGGTGGCGTGTGTTCACTGAGTGGGGTGCTCGTCATCGCACTGCCCGTACCGGTCATTGTGTCGAACTTCAGTCGCATTTATCAACAGAGCCAGCGCTCGGACAAGAGCAAGGCGGAGCAGGTCGGTCGGTGCTAAATGCGTGTGACGATTGAAACGTGATTCGCGTCTGCTTATCACACGCAGAACACCAGCGGCGTCGTGATTTAGAAAATCATGCGGTGGAGGAAGTTGCAATTTTTCCATCGACACTCCAAATTATCGACAGAGGAGATTATCGATGCACAAAATTTCAATTTTACCTCAAGTTTTTACAAAATGGAGAAATTTTCTTCAAATGGGGGTTTTTGGCCTCAAATTTTGCATTCGAGTACTAGGCCTACAATTTTTCAATAAAAAATTTCTTGACATTTTTTTCGACAGCGCAAAATATCCTCTTGTCGGAAAAATGTCGGCCTGCAAAACTGTCAGGATCTGGATGTAGAGGGAGCACTTTGGGGTGGGGTTTGTTGAGGGGTGGCCCCTCACTACCGGAAGGGGTCTGGGAATAAGGTTGTACGTGACTCATCTCTAGAAAATTTTCTGATTGGGACATCCAGTTTGTATTTTTGTCTAAATATGAAGCGTTTTGTGCATTTTTGCCCATTTTTGGTACGCCAGTGAGCAGGGAAGAGCAAAGAGTAATAGGAAAGAACAGAAAGATAGTGAAGAAAAAGGGAAAAAATGATAAGAAAGAGGAGTGAGAAAATGCGTGAAAAAAGAGGGGTGACATGAGGTGAAGGTAAAGGGGACTTATTCCCTATTTCGATTTTAGATTTGGGGATAGAATATTATGTGTCTATCATTCGAAGATTCGGATTGACGCATGCTTGATCGACTGCGTTGACACTTTGCGTTTCGAATGCGACGAAGAAACTATGGCCTAATGTTCGCTAGATGGCGCCACTTTCGTAGTCAGTGTATTTATACTATTCTCTCGTTAAATAAGCGCTCGTTTTGTTGCGATACATGTGCATGCACGCTAAATTTACCAAAGTGCTAGAAATCGTTTTTGGTGTTTTAACTTTAAAATTAAACCTTGGTTTAGTTAACCTTATTTGACGACACCAATGTTTAGTTGCGCATTCACTGCTTATCTATTGCAGGCTCGGCGTTAATGATGAGAGTGTTGGCGTGAACACCGCGGTCTGCAAGTGCTGTCCTTCCTTTATATTGATAGGTTTTTCGTCACTATAGCAAACTACGCCAAAAGCTTGAGCAAAACGACCGTATCTGCAGAGGCGGCTATTTTAGAAATAAATGCACAAAACATCAGTTTATACACTTGCTAAAGGCAATATTAAAGAACTCGCACATCGAAAACAGCAAAAATCACAAAAGGTGATATTGCCCGCATCACACTGACTGTGTGTCAATGTGCTGCTGAATAATATCACGTCGTCTTCCTATATTTATCATCACAGTGTCTGCAGTGTTATCCCTGGTCTCGCAGTATAAACTGGTGCAAACTCACCGAGGGCTAAAGAAACGAAGATCAGCGACGCCACAAATTCATAATTTTTGTGCTCAAGACAGTTCTCGAAGATTTCATTCCTGGCATTTAGGCCTACTGCTCGTGGGCCTATAGCACGCTTATGTAGTATATAGGCCCCTGTAGGCTTACAGCACATAATTGAAAGCTATCATACGCGATTTTCAGCGACACGGCTGTTGTCATTAAATGACGAATATCGATAATTGACGACTATTAACGTGAATCTGTGTGGTAATTGCATGCAGCTGTTACAGAAGAAGGTATGAGTGATTTTACCGAGTGTGCGGAATGGTTGTTTTTAAACGTTAGTTCGGTATTAGTTTCGATTTCGTTTTATTTTAAATAACTGCGTTTTCAGTTCGGAATATTCGCGCTGATCTGTTTTTTTTTGTAATTTCCGCATGAAACTGCATTAGTGAATATCGAGTAATGTACAACAGTCAACTAGTTAACTACGCGCTAGAAACGATATACACGTTAAATCATAGTTCGAGAATTCGTAACTTACGGTTTTAAAATGCGTAAAAATTCGTAAAAATGCGTAATAGTGCTTTGGGCTATTTTGGGGCTATGTGTACATTAAAACGGCGTTTTCCAAGACACTCGTAAGCAGCAACGTGAATCAGTCGTAATGACGTAAAATTGACGTCGGCTGCATTTTAGCACAATTCTGCAGCCGGGCTGTAAGCATCGGCCGTCTGCATTTTAGTGCCAACCCTGTTACCCAATTTTATCTCACGTAGGCCTATTTAAGACGTTTGACGTTTTGGAATAATTTTATGTGCGAAGAACGACGATCTGGTTTTATCGTTTTTGCGCGTAATAGCTACAGTAATTCTGTTTATCTGTCTGTCTGTCACAACCCGGTACCGTTTAGAGACCAGACAAGATAGAAACTTCAGGTTTTTATTATATGATAGCGTAAAGTCTTTAGTATTTAGTGACAAAATTTGATGCCGCTGGGTTAGGGGGTCTAGTGAGTAGTGACTGCAGTGCACTGCACAGTTAATCTGCGAACTTCGGAATTCGGGTTGGTTACTAAACTAAACTGTGAGACTTGAGTCCGAGATCGTCGCTATTTGCACAATACACAAGTATACGTTGATGCGTTGATGTGAGTTTTATAAAGTACAAAATGTTGTAATTTTCTGGCTGTTTTAAAATTCGTAAAAATGCGTAAATTTTAAAATTCGTTGGCCGTTTTAAAATGCGTAAAAATTCGAATTTTTTAAAATTCGTAAAATGCGCATTCTTGGTCTATGTTAATTGCTTTAGCAGTTCATTCTGACGTGCGACGGCAGACACCTGGTTGTCCCAGTCGTAAACTGGTAATAGATGGCCGCTCTAAACGTGTCGTTATTTTACGTTCGCGCGTAAAATACGTCTGAAAACTTCGTGCTAAACAGGGCCACTCTGAATATCTACAAACAAACATATCAAACAAATACGAAGCGTCGCCTGCTATATGAGATCACACAAGTGTTATCTGCAACCCGACTCGAGCGAACGCGCTCCGTCATAACCGCAGCCAGACAGGCCGGCATATGATTTACATATCCCGGAAGGATGGAAGGCTGAGTTGACCTGGATGTTGGTTATATACCGAGATGGTTTACCTGTCCGCAGACAGTCACCCATCCAAGTACTAACCACTTGACAGCGAGCGACGGGGAGTTGAACCAACGACTTTGCGATCACAAGTCCAACGTTTTACCGTTACACCAGCGTTCATGTTGGAAAGATTTTGCGTTGAGAAGGCTGAACAGAAAGGCATGCGGCGAGACGAATTAACAGCGAGCGAGTCCCAGCCGACCGAGCGACGCATTGTGCATGGTAAGGGAAGAAAGAAAACGTGAAGAAAAGCTGATTGGTCAGTTAGATACTACCCCGCTGAGGGTAAGAGGTTGAGTTGGCCAGAGATAATGGACCCCACTGGCTCAAGAAGCCAGCCTCGCTGCTGAAACGATGGGAGAAATTCGCCTCGCCGGGCAGGCAATAGTAACAGCAGTACAGCTTGGCTGCAGAGGAAAAGCTACGCATGCAGTCGTCTCCTGAGAAATCAACAAGCTACGAAAGACGTTGTTTTTGCTGCTGCTGCTGCGTCAGAGGCTGGCTGATGACAATTGATTACCAGTGTCTGGAGCTGTGAAGAAACGTTGCTTTTGCACGCGACTGAGTTGCAACGGAATAACTTTACAACAATCATACAACGCAGACCTACTGATTTAGCGTCGGATTAGCTTAAAAATAACCGTATATGGTGTTAGTTATAAACTTTTAGACTTACATCATTTTTGTAGACGACTTTAAGGTTTCTTAGATCAAAATATATTGCATACACCTGCGTATGAAACGTTTCATCGTTTTTAGCTATAAAAGCAGCTGAATTACTGTAGTTCTCATACATCGCTTGAAATTCCAGGCTAATTTCTCGAGGTCGAGACCGAGGCCAAAGAAGAAGTTATGAATCAAAAGTACCACATGATAATGACAATGACAGCATATATGGCGGTTCAATTTTTATCCAGCTGGTACCAGTTATTTTTAATTGACTAGATTTCACAAGGTAGTGTAGCGACACGTTTGGGATTTGATGTGATTGTTAGTGATCACTTGTAATTGTAAATTGACTACGTGCGTAGCCTATATCGGTAAAAGCATTTCGTTTAATAGTCAATATTTGAATCAATTATGGCAAAAACTTAATGGCTTACATCTCATTGGTCGACTGTGTAGTGTGTATGTGTTGTGTATACTCGTAGCGTTGGATTGCGTTCAATGATCAGTGAATGGTCTGGAGCAGCGAGCGGTGGTGGCGGTGGTTTTGGCGCTGGTGGCGGTGGCGGCGGCGGCATGTCAGCTGCAGCAGCCAGCAGTGGTCAGTCAGTCAGTTGTGAAAAATTCACCAGTTCAAATTCACCTTTTACCCAGCTAAGCCAGCTCGTAATATTTGTCAACAGTGACTGACAAACTGGTTGCAGTGTTGGTTTTTATGCGCGAAGGCAGCTACTGCTCTCAGTGCATCTTAGCCATCGCAATTCTGTCTGTCTGTCCGTCCGTCCGTCCGTCTGTCCGTCACACGGGTGGATCAGTCTAAAGCGGTGCAAGCTAGGATCACCAAATCATCACCGTCGGCTGCCTGGAAGACTCTAGTTTCAGGAACCGTAAAGCTTTTTCATAAATTCGAAGGGGTCACCCCGAACGAGGGCGCTAAATGAGAGGGGGCGGGCAAAATTTGCGACTTTTGGCCAGTAAGTCGCTGTATCTCAGTAACGGTGCGAGATAGGGCCTAGGTTACTATTAATCACTAATAGGAAGTCCTACACTGGCTCTCAATTGGCGCCAAATTCAATGACCTTGAATGACCTTGAACGCCAAAATAAGGGGTTTTTATGATTTTTTTGGCGATTTCAGGCTGCAAGACACATTGCAAGAGCGAATTGCGCTGAAACCAATTGAGATAGACATGGACAAGCTGCGTATGAAATTTTCAGCATTGAACGTAGATTTCGACGGTCCAAGTCTCGATTTTCTAGGTTCAAGGAAACCTGTGCACGAGGGCATCAAAGAGCGGTACCCCGTAAAAGTCGCGACGAAATGGCTGGAGATAGACTGACAGTTTGCGAACAGGAACTGCTATAGGCTTTCGTGCGTCCCGTGAGCATTAGCTCAAATTTTTTGTTTCCCTCTAGTTAGGTCACCGTTGCTTGTAGTTGCTTGTAGATTGAAGCTTTTTTTACTGCAGCCTGCACTTTAAAGCATGTCTGTTTACTTGAAAATATTTCGACAGCAGTCTGATACAACTACGATATCAATAAGATGTCCTAAACGTTCACTTGAAAATAAAGCGAACGAAAATATTTAGATGATTAGAAGTTTGCTGTAGCCAATGTTTTCTAATTAGGCGACAGGTGACAAGCTTGTGCGTGGTGTATGTTAGTTAAATCTAGACGTGTATTTTGTGCTTGGTGTTGTTTTCAGCGATGTCGATGACAACAAAGAATGAAATGTCAGCCAAGACAACGTATCAGCGCAGTGCCAAGGGTCCCGTCACCATTCCAGAATGTTCTCCGGACGGCAAGTTTGTGATGCTGGAGAATACCGGACGCAAGGTTGAACTGCGTATAGTCATTCTACTGCCTACATGTATGGACTAGTTGGTCAGGCCTACCTGGCTGATAGGGTGCAGCAAAAATATCATCTCGGCCTATCGTTGTTTGCAATTTTCTGAGCAACCGCTTGAAATTTCAGCACCATATTTTGCACATGCGTTACCTGTTCAGTGTGTTTACCGGCATATACGTGTAAATCCAAAGCGGGATTTTTATCTCCGCCAAGGTGAACATATAGTGAACACTGAACATTGGAGGAGATTAAGAGATTGGTCGTTCTGTCCGTCTGCGTGTGTGTGTCTATGTGTGTCTGTCGTTCTGTGTGTGTACATGTACTTTGAGGCGCCATATCTCCGTAACGGTGCCAGATAGACGCTTTTTTTCAATGGACCACCCATAGGAAATTGACCACCGCGAGTCGAATGGTCACGCGACCGATGATGGCACGTGACCTCGAAAGGTCAAGGTCGTGACTCTGTTATCTTTAGCTGTAGTTGTAGGCGTAGTTGTAGTAGTATTAGTAGTAGAAGTTGTAACTTGTAATGTTCAAATTACTTCACTTGGCAGAGATATGCAGTGTTACGAGCGCCTTCTAGTAAATTAATGTTGATAGATCACGTCGCATCTTCCTCTTTTTTACCTTGGTCAAACATTTTGATCTTAATTTACAACTGACGCTGAATGCGAATATGGTGGCTTGGTGGCGTAACGGCAACATGTTGGACTTGCGATCGAGAAGTCGTGGTTCCAACTCCCGGTCGGGTCGCTATCAAGTGGTAAACCAACTACGTATATAATCGACGCCAAAGTCAACTCAGCCTTCTATCCCTTCGAGGCTGGTAAATCGAGTATCGGCCTGTCTTGTTGGGTGGAGCTCATTTGCCTGTGTCGGGTGACAGGTGTGTGATCCTATGTGGAAAATAATGCCCCGTAGCTCTCCGATGGATTTCCCATAGACCACTTTTTGAAACTTTTGTTTTTGTGATAACGTGACGATTGGTAAATTGCATCGTTGAACACAGGACGAGGTGATTGGCCAATGGTTGATCAAGAGAAACATTGATGGCAAAGACAAACCGGATTTCGCTTTCGATCAGAACTTCACCATCAAGCCCGGCGCGAAGATCAGGGTTGGTTTTTAGGCGGAGTCTTGCTTGCAGCGCAAGCGACTCCGCCTATTCCTAAGTACTTTTGTGTAACGTGGTCTGTCTGTTTGTCGTCTGTCACATTCATGCATTCTGCTTAAACCGTCTGAGGGATTTAGGCCTACGTGTTATCTGGCATACACACTTGTAGGGTCCAGTGACACAATGCGTTGGATGGGAGTGATCCTGACCCCCCTCCCCCCACGGGTTATGAGAGATTTCGGGTCGAACTCCCAGCCAAAACATCCAGGTGTTTCTAACTCACAAAAAAACATGATTTATGGTTAACGAGACATCGATCAGGAATTCCGCCCGATACCAAATTACTTTGGTCTTTGTTAATTATTTCGGATTTCGGTATGTGAAGTGGCTAAGCTAGTTAATATGGCCGTCTCACAATACGAACGCCACGTTGATCACAGAGTGGCCAAACAAAAAGTAAGCCCCAAGTTTTTCTGTCATCACATATTGACAGTGTTGGGTAAGATTTGAAATCAACGATTTGAAATCCTGATTCAATAATATATCAATATGATATTGACATATTATCGAAATATTTTACCCATATGCTCCGCAGTAACTATGCATCCCGTCGCTACACTGCCTTGTGAAATCTGGTCACCATTAGAGTAAACGATTGTTATATCTTGTGTATCTTGTAAATTTCAGTACCAGTACTATATTTTATGAAATTAATGGTAAGTAAACTGAGTAGATTTTACAACGCATTCGGTTTGAGTTTTTCTCTGAAAATTGGGTAAAACTTGATTAAGTTATGAACGCGTGAATGTTAGGAACTTATTTGTGGACCGACAGCAAGTTCAGATACTAACGATAAGTGATAAGTGTGCATTTGTTACAGTAGATCGTTTATCGTATATTGATTGACGTATATTGATTGTCTGCGTCGACTGAAGGTGTGGGCGAAGGGCTTGAAGCCGTCAAACGCCGGCGAGGGTGATGCAGAGTGCAAAGAGGTCACGTGGGGCGTCGGCGCCAACATTACCACCAAGCTGGTTAACCCCGCTGGAGAGGTACTCGCATAAGATAATTAGTTCTTTGAAAGTTGGAGTTTTTAAAAAAATCAAAATAAAATACTGTGCATTTTTGTACTTCTTTGACAGTATATTACCTGTCTTTGTAATAGTACTGTAGAATTTAAAGTGAAAATCGTTTTTTTCAGTTTCAAAATTTCGAGACATGGCTCATCTTTTTCAGTTCATCAGACTTCAGATATCTTTATCCGGGCACTTGTCTGACTGACGTCTGTTACATTTGCACATGCTGCTTAAACTTTCTACCGATTTAGACGCCATTTGGCAGATACACTTCCGGATCCAAGGACATCACATTGCGTCAGATGGGGCCCTTGACCCCCAGCGGAAGGGAAAATTTGCAGGTCTAATCCCTAGTCAAAACGTGCAATTGCCCCTACTTACGAAAGCAGATCTGCTTTATGATTCACCAGGTGGCAGCATTGATCAGCAATTCCGCCTTTTACCGAATCACTTCGGCCCTTGTTTATCTGTAGCAGTGGTCGTTGATGTCGTCACGTCGTTGTTGTTGTAAAACGCAGGAGCGAGCAACTCATGTGCAGAAGACGACTTACTCATAAATTCATGCGATGTCAACTCATCGTTGTCTGTTCCGGTGTCGTCAGCTTTAACGTACGGTTGCTGTCTGTCTGTCGCAAACTTTATAGGGTGTTTACACGATCGAGCAAACATCGAGCAGCTAGCTGGACGTTCTATGGTAATTAGCATGCTATAGGAGGGCGGGCTGGTTGTAATTGGAAGGCCTATATAACACGTGAATGACGTGATCAGCTGTGGGCTAAGAGCCTAAGCCTAGGCCTACATTTGAGCCAGGGGCGGGGTTCCAATAGCCCTACTTGAGTCAGCTCGATGTTTGCTCGATCGCATAAACACCCTATTACAGTCGGACGTCGTCCAGCCAGTCTATAACGCTTACAGTGCTTCTGACACGTCGTGATTATTCGATATAGTGTTAGCTGTAGCCATGCACTTCGTCCAATGTCTGTGCAGTTACGTAGACGCATAATAACGTCGGCCGAATTTCGCATTATTCCAGCGTTGGCCATTTAGCTTTAATAGTTTCGTTAATATTTTTATGTCGTTATATATTCGTAATAAAATATGTCGCACTTGTTTTTTGCCTTGTTAATGGTTTATTAGTCACCGATGCAGTAGTATATAGGCCTACAGGTTTGCCGATTGTTAGCGAGTCCTTTTGTTATTATCGTTTGTTGAATTGTCGCCTTACACAGTGTATACAGATGACCTAGCTTGAACTGGTAACACTTTTGCTCTTTGCTGTGTTCGCAACAATGCCATTAGCTTACAGAACTAATAATTATTAGTTCATTGTCTGGCGAACTGCATCAAAACGCTGCACAGCACTTAGTTATTTTCTCTTAGCCTGTGTATTAATATTTTTGTATTTTGGTTGTGATCTGATGAGTGACGACAGGGTCGGATTGAAAAGCATGCGTGCCATCCTTTGTCATTAACATTTCGAAGCTCTTTCTGACCTCCTGTTGATGCAATAAAAAGAAATAAAGAACAATGTAGGCCTACATATACCAGCACAATCCGACCGTCTAAAGGAGCGTACAAAGTGACTCGACTAAACCGAAATGATACGAAACGAAGGGAGCTGAAAAATAACTCAGTTCAGATCTGTCGACTTGTACGCTCCTTAAGGGGGTGCCTACATAGTGTAGAACCAAAGACTTGTACTAAACGAAAATCGAATGAAAGTTTTTTTCAAGTTTCGTTTCACATGTAGGTACACCCTAACAAGCGCTATTCAACGGTGATGATTGATAACGACGACTATGATGACATTGACAGTGAACGTGATGATGATGCACAGTAAAGGCGCGTACAGAGCTCCGTAACTGAACTGAACTGACATGATTTAGTTTTTGACGAATTTACAATGGGCAAGCAGTGATGCATTACAGTAGGTCCCGTCTAACGGCGTCGGTGGCCTACGTGACTACGCTCACGTAAAGTCAGCCAATGACCAATGAACTCACCCTGCTTGTTCGTTGGTCACTTCGTCAACAACTAAACCTTGTCAGTTCAGTTACATCCCCTCTGTACGCGCCTTAACACACTGTAGTTGTAGAATGGTAGCTCGACATCTGTATTTGGCGTATTTCCGCTTCGCTTCGTGTTGTTCGTCTTGTCCACCCAGGGACGTCCATACCCCCTCAGCGCCAGCAAGCAACCTTCGCCAAAGTCGTTACAACCTCACTAATCTAGGGGCTCTGGAGTTTAACACATAAATCGTATATAGGGCGACTTATTAAACTGATTTCATTGATAAACCAGCTTCTTGTACGTAGCCGATGGTAGGTGATGGTAGGTCTAGAGAGAGCACCGTAAGCTCAGCCCCCGGCCGCAAACGCATTTCGGCGCATTTAAGGGTTCTTAAAACACATTTTGCGGCAACAGATATTCAGCATTTTTGTCAGTGTAGTGGACGCCCCTGAATGTAACAGTAACGTTATCAGTGGCTCGTATTCTACCACAGTGTATACGTATCAGTGTTGTGTATGATTTAACCTTCCTTCCAGCAACTGTTTCTCCTGGTCAGCCGTTGCTAATAAATCACGTGTAAACTGTACCCTGCTGTTGCAAAAAACAACCACCTCGTTTCTTTATTGTAACTTTGCTGAACTGCGACCGATTTTTAAAATTATTTCACTGGCATATTCAGTAGATAATTTGCAATAAAATGTCGATAGTTTCCCACCACATATTAAGCGCATCACTGCACTACCTTGTTAAATGTTAGTGCTATAAAGGGTTTGTATCTGTGGAGCCAGTCTTGCTAAAATGTGAGCAGTTGGGGCAACGAAACTCAGGGGCGTCCACCTCCTCCCCTCAGTGCCAAGAAGCAACCCCTAAAGTCGCATCAACCCCACTAATCTAGGTTGTGAAGTTCTTTCCATATACACAGAAGAATGAAAATTTCGGGCAAAAAACATATAGGTCGACTTATTGACTTGAATGATATGACCCAGTTGATAAACCGACTTTTCGCGCTAACCGTTTAGTTAAACGACTTCGCCAAACAGGGCAACATACGTCCGGACAGCTGGGAGTCTGGGAGAGTGCTGTATGCTCCCTAGCGGGGTTCGGGGTGGCAGCAAGCGCATTCTGATGCATTTACAGCTATAGTGACGACATACTTTCAACATTTTTTTGGGGGGGAAGGGGTTGAACCAACAATTCGCCACCAGGAAATCCCCCATTTGCCACTTTAACTCCTCGACTCAGGAAACATCCTGTGTCCACCTGTCAATGGAGTGGACGCCTCTGGCGAGGCTCAAAAGTTAAACCTACAGAATGAGTGACAGAATGCAGAGTAAAAAAAATGACATCAAAACTAAGTGAATATGTTCCATGCTGGTTTGATTTGAAGACAAACTATACACATCGTCATAGACATAGACAGTAGTTGTGCCATACAGAATGCCAGTCAAACGGTCAAACGGCAGTGATAACTGATAGCTATCGATCAACGATATACAGAAGACAAGTTTACTACTTCAGGCCTACCATCTTGATGTCTGACTGACATTCTACAGGGCTCACGCTCGCATAATTATATACAATACACCAACAACAGGCTGTGCTGGGCTATGTATCAGGGCCAGTGCAAGAATGCTGTAATAGGATTTCATCGTCCATGGCGCCTTACTATTCTCCACCGCTCATCAGCAAATAAATGCAGTAAATACTCTAATAATTATTTTAGCCAATGAAGCCGGAGTCTGTCCATCATCCCTCTTCGTTCCTCGCCCCCAGTTTTTCCCACCCCATCAAACCTTTCCTTTGCATATCCCTCAGTTCCCCTAGAGTCTGTTCATTCCTTGTTTTTTGTACCATGCAGGCCTTGGGCACAGCTCCCAGTGAATTGAGTTTCTGCGACATCATTTGCAAAAAATTTTGAGAAATGGCAGGTTGCCCAACCCCATTAAATTTCCACCGTTCTTCCCCCTCCTCTGCACTTACTGGGTAGGCGCCCTACCTCTAGGAAGTTCAGCTCACGTACAGGGGGTACAACCGAACAACCGGCAGCCCTGTACAATACATCCTGCATATTATGCATAGTACTCAGTACAGGCGGAAACAACGGCACACGTACAACACTAAAGACGGTAACAGACAGCACACACAGATAGGTCGCCCTATCACGAACATACCCGGTACCTAGACATCAACGTCACAATCATGTACCGTACTGCTAATATGCACATCAGTACGCCTATAATCACAATACCGTGCAAAGCAGATGACACCACAAACGCCAACCCTTAAAAACTCAAAAGTACTGTACAGTGAATGTTACATTACTCTTCCCAGTCCCTTGTCCAGCCCCCCTTTCGTTTCCCTTACCGCCTCCCGGGGAGGGGGTCATACCCATCCAATCCCGATGGGGTCCAGGGACGGAACACATCCGTACACAGACAGTCCAACAAATATGTTTATTAATCATTCTGAACTCCATTACTTTGTAACAGTGTCATCTATCTATCTATCTTCTGACTGATGCCACCGGCACTTGGGAGCTTAAGCAGAATTCTTGCAGTGCCAAGGCTACAAGCGGTAAGACAGCAAAATTTGTAGGGGCACTAACCCCACAGACTCTTGCCTGGAGTGTGAGCAACCAATGCCCAATGGAGTCGACGGGTATGGCTGCCACGGTGACACAACAATCTTCTCAGTGTGCTAAGAGCAGTATCTGAGTTACAACACTGCTCAGTCAAATCATCAGCTTCATGGCTGTACTAAAGAATAAACATAGCATGATGTAAAAAAAACGTAACAGAGTAATGCAAAAATAGTCAGCATTTGAAAAAACAATGATAAAACCGGTATAGAGCACATGTGCAGCGGCGTTAGAATCATCATCATCATCAAAACATTACTTATTTGACACAATACACAATAATTAATATGCACCAAAATACAGTGGTAGCCAGTTCAGGCTACCGTACAGAAAGCCAGAAAGATAAGTACCGAAAATTGTGAAAGCAAAAATGCAAGTGCAAGAACGCATCCATAAACAAAACAATCAACCAACAAATAATGCAATGGCATTAAAACATGGAGAAACTTTAAAAAACTGCAGCCAATTCTTTGTGGAAATAAACTCTTATTTAACTCAGGACATGTCTTCTTGGAACATAACGTATGACATCAGCTTGTAGCATTACGATTTAGCTTATTTTACGCATAACAAAATTTACAAATATTAGAAATAACACTGAATTTTAAAACGTAGCATGAAAGCAGTGGTATCACAAAGTGCTTTTGGTTTCTTCCACGACAAAATAATCTGCAAAAAAAAAACGGTCATCGAGAAAGATCCTGATGACCATCTTTTCGCATTATAATGTCACATTATAATACGAGCATGATGTTGAAATCAAAACATGAAAGAAAATTAATGCATATTCAATCCACTCAGTTAGTAAGAATTATCCCAATGAAACAAAGTCACTGGATATGAAGTAAATTTCTTTTTAAAAACTGCATGCAGCCACCAAAGCATGAACTGTCCCATGAGTCGAACTGGTATCATGTTAACAATAATGTTCAATACGATCCATCAATCATACATGCAGGGAGCAGCTTCTGTAAGAAAAACATACCCTGTACTGACAACTACTAAACAGCACCAGGGCAGCGGTTAGTAATAATAATAATAAATTATAACTAGAAATTTGGGGCAAAGCCTAACGTGAGTCCGCCCGGCACCCTAAGTCCGATTGGGGGAAATTAGGGGGGTAAAAAAAGGGGGGGAGAATTTCCCTGGCATCAAAGTCACGTGGCCCAAACTCAAATGCATTGGCATATGCCGAACGCACATTGTCGACTTAGGATAGGTCAACATGAGCGCCTATAACTTTGTTTGTAGTGGACGGAATTTCACAATTTTTTTTTGTTCAACGCCGAAAGGATCGTACTCGTCAACTCCGTTTAGATTTTGTCGCTATCTTTATCTGTTCCAGAGACATTTGCGCTCAAAGTCGAAAGTTGTCGTGAATCGCACCGATTTTTGGACGTTTTTTGCCCTCCCAAATTTTAAGGGGGGCGGTGCCCCCAAAAGTTGTATTTGCATTAACACCCCGACCTATAGCCGCGTCAAGTGCCAAAGTTTCGTCGGGCTACACCCCCTAACTCCGAAGTTATAAGC
>Ga0209367_1008437_pt1 | contig 14088 bp, 7 predicted proteins | sample WorMetLIZISLAND2_FD_187412 | JGI IMG/M metagenome (GOLD analysis project Ga0209367, IMG submission 187412) | Marine gutless worms symbiont microbial communities from Max Planck institute for Marine Microbiology, Germany - Olavius geniculatus... ... | reverse complement strand
GTGGCATGCATTTTGCCAAGGTTGTACAGCCGTTTGTTTGGCTTGTATTAACGATAGGGTGCTTGTGTAGCCCCTAGGCGTAAAAGTGTGTAGATGGGAGGCCGTTGAGGACCCCCAGGATTGTGACTTAAAAGGGGAGTGCTCGCTTAGACCCCGGGAAACGGAAAATAAGGGGTAGGAGGCTCCTGGATGTACAGTTAGAATTGTAACTGTTTGATATAAAGCCTTTTCTTGTGGCTTAGTAGATGAGATATTGCTTGTGTTTGTTTCATTGATTGATAGCTATTAAGCGTGTATTTATTGAGTCATATTTGATTTTGCTAGCTGATGTGATTATATTGTAACACTTGATGAACAGTACTGTCTGATAACTTGACTGAACTGTTGATTAGCAGCTGTGACTGCTTAGCGATTGAACTGAGAGTCGTGTGCTTATTCTGTTCTGATATTTGCATTCCACGTAATTGTATGCACCGCTGCACATAGCTTGCTTTATTAAATCGTATATTTGTTTTATTATCAAGTCTTGAGTCCAGTTTTCTGTAAATTAGGCCTAGGTTGGCTTTATGTTAAGTTTAGCATAGGCCTAGGACTCAACCCTCACAGTCGAAGTTAGAGTTAGGGTTGTGCAGCTCTGGCGCGTTTACAAAACGTTACGGTCTAGGTGTTGAAGCTCGCCAACACAACTTCTCACTAATGGCGGATGAGTACTAGAGGTATGTCGCGGTGAAATACTGTTAGTAGCGGTTGACGCAATGCAAGCCATGCCGCCGCCTGTGTGTGCTTGCAATGGCGGCGCGACGGTCAAGCAAGCAAACAGGTACCCGTGTCATCGCCCCACTCATTGGTGGATTAACGTGTCACGTCACCGGCTCAACTGTATGCGACTCAACCACCAAATAGCAAGCAAAGACTTTCGCGTTCAGTGCCGACATGTATGCGGCCGTCCGTTTTGTTGCCGAAAATCTTTGGCGCCACGACAGTAAACTAGGTGTGACAATGGTTAGGCGTAGTTTGCAGTCGGCGCTAGAGTCGCCCAATGAGATAAGCCTGAGCCGGTCAGCCGCGACATGATCCGTCACCCGCTAATACGGCGTCATTTTCTCGAGGTTTCTGCCGTCTGGTGACTTTAATTTTTTACTTCAAAAAAGGAAAATTATCACAACGGTTAATACTGACCCTTTAAAGAAACTTCATAGTATATTTTTCACTAAATTACAAACTTTAAGTGCCAATATTTTTTTACATTTATTTGCTTACCAGTGCCAATAAGTATCGAATATTTTTGTCTCTTGCCTGAAAATGAGTACAGTACTCCTAGCTTTGAAAAAATAATTTCTGAAACAAAATTTTTGTAAATTATGGACATTGGACAGGCCGGAAGTACCATACGAATAATCTATGTCAGTGCATAATAACAGAATCGAGCTACAGACGTTTGGCAGATGTCAGCACGTACAATAGCGGTCGATTGATCAACTTTATTAATTAACTTTAAATTAACGAAAAACCGGAAGAATCGCTAAAAATGTGTGCCCGTAAGTTTAGTGAGTAATTTGTATTGCGCGTTAACTGTGCAAAACCTCGAACGCGTTTAGTGTGCTAGAAAAAAAGTAAAATGTCTGAGGTGGCGTCCAGAAGTAGAAAAAGCGTGTGCGCTGCATTAAAACTGTTCAAAAGAGCGTTCCACTACGATGGATAATGCGATCGATCGATACGGTGTGTCTGCGACTATCGCTCGTCATACCTTCAAGTACCTGGGCAGGTGCGCGTCTGGCTGGCCAATAGCAGCTGTCGCTTGGCAGCGCTACGGCGACAACGACTGAGTTGAGTGACGTCATTCTCTCACAGATGCTTTGCCGTCAGTCTGTGTCGACGCTGTCTCGCTGATGACGTGTTTTCTCGACTAAAACAAACAGCAAAATTATCGAACGTTCTGGTAACTTATTTTTGTTCTCCTCGTCAGTTTACCGTGCTATATGCGAAATAAATTAATACCCCGTTTACACGATCAAGCAAACGTCAAGCAACCATTAAGCAAATGTATTCAAAATACACGTGCACGATGTGTGCTCTAATTGCTTGATGTTTGCTTGACGTTTGCTCGATGTTTGCTCGATATTTGCTTGATCGTGTAAACGGGGTATAATTTGTAGGCGCTGTAGTGTATGTCGACATTTTTTATAACTAATGAATAAGTTCAGCATAATCAACTAACAAACACATTAAACAACAAACACATATACGAATAAGCTTAATAATAATACATTTGTATAGCGCCGTAGTGTTGTAGCTTCAGAGGCGCTGAAACAGGTAAATGTCTTCGGAACGGATTAAGATATTAAAAATCGGACAAGTAAATTTTGTACCACGATTCCTCCCGCGTTGGGTAAAAAAGATTGGTAAACTTTGGTCCACTAATCACGGAGATTAGGTGGTGAAATCCTACCCATCCAAATCGATTTTTCGGAAGACCATATTTCGGCCCCTAGGGAATGCTGCGCCCCCAAATTTTTCACAGGCGTTACAGAATGACCAAGTCTTACTAGCGCACCCCCCACCGGAGACAGGGGATCCCTCTTACCAATTTTTTCAAAAAGGGGTCCAAAATTGGCCTTAATTGTTGCAAATTAGCCACTATAACTTTAAAGCCGAAGGGAGTAGCGTAATGAAACTGCCATGTGACGTAGTGCTAAGTGAGGCTGATAACGTGTGTAAAACTTTTGGGAGGCACCGCCCGTTTAAAATTTGGGATGGCGAAAAACGTCCAAAAGTCGGCGCGATTTAGAACAACTTGTAACTTTGAGCGCGAATATCTCAGGAAAAGATGAAGAAATCGACAAGCGTTAAACGGCGTTATAAACTACGGTCCCTTCCGCGTTAAACAAAAAATTGGGTAACTTTGGTCCACTAACGACAACGGTTAGTTGGCTAATGTCTACTTATCTTAAGTTGACACTACACGTTCTGCGTATGCTAATGCGTTGAAGTTCGGGCCACGTGACTTTGCTACCAGGGGAATTTGAGACCCCTAAATTGTCCCCCAATCGGACTTAGGACGCCGGGCGGACTCACGTTGGGCTTTGTCCCAAATTTCTAGTTTTAATTTTTTTATACGTACATTTGGCACAAAATGTCGAGATACTCTTAGAGCAAACAGTTACTGAATACTGATCTTGGTAGGCCCTATTTCTTATCCGTTGACGCTGACAAGCAATGTATCACATTACTTTTCCGTTCGAGCTTTTTTAGTTAACATGTCAACACATTTTTTACTTAATATTGCTGCATTTTTGTATTTCCACAAGCCATGATCAAAGCCTAAAGTTTTTTTCGCAAAATATTTAACGTGACTTTCAAACGACTTAGAAAAAAATGGGGTCCTCCAAAAGTTTGATGTTTTAGCATATTGTATCGAAAACGGCAAACATGTTTTGAAGGACCAGTTTTACGATAGAAATCGTTCTTTTTACGAAAAAAAATCAATGGGTTTAGTGGGTCTACTGACGTCACAAAAAGCGCTGAATTTTGCGTTTCTGGCTTAAGCGTCATAGCAGCAGTATGACCAATAACGTTGCTAATAATACAGTAATGGAATAACAGCCATCTAATTCCATTTTACGGATTAAGATAAGAGTGCTTATTGTCACTCAGTAACATGATAAAATATATAGGCGATAACACAACATGATAAAATCTCTCGATGCAATGCACGAGTATAAACCGCATGTCTGTTCAACAATAAAGCACTTAAACAGTACTTTAGTAATGTGAGAATGCACAGAGCACTTTCTCGATGTTCTAAGTAGTGGTTTTGTCTGTTTATCAGAGTTAGCTGATGACGCAACGATGACGTCGTATCCCGATGACCACCAGACGCCAAAACATAATCCTCATCATCAACGTCATCATTATCAGCAGCAGCAATCTTTCTTCGACGAGCTGCATCATCATCATGACGACCTGGCGACGCCGCTGCCCGATCTGTGTCCACGTGACCTACACGTCACCGGAAGTACCGACGACTACTTCCGGTTGAGCGAGGATGACGGCGTGGGCGGGAGTGGGGGCAGGGTGTGTGCCGGGTGCATGGTGCCGATACGCGACCGGCACTACCTGTCTGCGGTTGGTAGCAACTGGCACGTGTCGTGCCTGGTGTGCTGTGAGTGTCGTCGGGCGTTGGATCGACAGAGCACTTGCTATGTGCATGACGCGCGCATCTACTGCCGCGACGATTACTTCGCGTCAGTTCCACTCAGCTCTTAGTCTGCATTGGCGCCTATCGCTTGCAAGTTCTTCTATCCCTTTATGCACTTTTCTTTTTGCCTTTTTTCCCGGGTCACTCCAAATTTGGAGGGAGTAAGTTTCAGCAGTAGACTCTGTGCCTCATCCGCCGTCTATTGCGGGACATTCTGTGCCTGAAAACATCTGAAAATCATGTACTAAATTGTTTTTAAAAAGCTGATGTATTGTTTGTATTTTGTGTAACCATAGTTATACCAGCTGCATCACTGAACGGCTCAGAAAACCTATCTCAATCAACTTGTGATAGAGCAGTTTTGCTTGAGAGTGTTTACAGTGTATAGACGTCCGTGCTAGTTTCAGTGATGCAGAGACGCGTCCAGCTTGTGAGCAAAAAATTAGAATTACTCGCATGCAACACTCGACTTTTCAAACGACATAATGTGAGTTAACTTACTTGTGCAGTTTACTCATGTGCCGTAGTTTATTAGCCTATATTGTGCAATTTTCTATTATCTCATCTGCTTGTATCTGTCTCACACGCCTATTTGTCTGTCTGTGCTGAGGGTGGTTTGCAGGAGCGTTTATCCCCCCTCTTAGAGCAAGTCACTCTTTCGTTTTTCCTTTCCTATTTTTTGCTTTTTTTCTTGTACACTATGTTGTACAACAAATCCACAACAAGTGGTCGTGAGTGGAGCATTGGGATGTTTGTCTGTTGCAGACTATTCGTGCGTCGTCAGTGCGGTCGATGTCGTCAGCCGATCGTCTACAACGAACTGGTCGTTCAAACCAACGAGCTTGTCTACCACAGCGACTGTTTCTCATGCGTCCTGTGCAACCATCACTTCACCCCGGGACAGCAGTTCGCAGTCGCTGATGACGGAAACGTCTACTGTCCTTCCGACTTTCAGCTACGGCACAGTGTGCCGGCACGCGACGACGCCGCCGCCGTGTCAACTTCTCGCGACGTGCCGACGGTGAGCACGGCGGCACACGTACCACCATCGTCGTGTCGATCACCGAATGACGGAGTCGACACAGTTGGGTCGATCTGGTCGGATGTACCGTGGCAGCAGCTCGAGTCGTCCGTCCGTTCCTCGACCTGCGCTTTCACACCTGTCGCAGGTAAGAACAAGCGCCGCTAACGAGCTTTCCGCAGGTATCAACATCGATGACCTTGAACGACTACCCTAATAATAGGAGTTCTAGTGATGTTTTGCAATGTTGGCTGCGTCGTATATTTCAAGAATGAATTGCGCCGAAATTGCTGCAGATAGATCAGAACAAACTGCGTATAAAAGTTTTAGAATAAAGCGTACGGAGGTCTCAAATTTGGTATTCTTTCAGAACGCATTATTTTGTTCCACGTTGTACGCTGACTTCCTAGGTGGAAGAACCGATGCTGTCGCGCGTCACGTGAGCTTTGCTCAGATTACTTGTTTACAAAACTGCTGATGACAGCGTCGTGAATTGGTTGAGTTGTTGGCTGGCTATTTAGAGCGAACGACGTCATCAGTTGCTGAAGTAGCCGGACAGACTTTGACAAGATCATCATTGATAGACACGGACGTGAGGCGAGGTAAGATCAACAGAGGCGCTACGACGACAACCTCTCGACGACGAACACCCGCAGGTCACTGTTTCAGCGTGAAATGCGTTAGGCTGTTATTGTCTTGTCTTGTCGATGTCAGCAGGCCCGTCGAAACGGGGGTTGAGGTAGGGAGGGCTAATACCTCGTTTACATGATGAAGCAAACATGAAGCAAAGATGAAGCAAAGTATTTAAAATACATGTACACGACGTGTGCTCCAAGTTTGCTTCATGTTTGCTTCATCGTGTAAACGGGTACCCCGGGCCCCATGACGTTTGGGGGCCCTGCCGTCGCTCAAAGATGCAAAGTGCATTAGAATGTACCATTGAAAAAAAGGAAAACTCAATTTTTTCTCCCCAGAGGAACCCTGCGAGAATGTTCCGCTGCGGCTTTCGACGGGCCTGGATGTCAGTGGTCTGTGTTGTCTATTGCAGCCAACGCTGTGCTCTTCTTCCATCTGCTATACTCTTCAAGCCTTCGTCACCAACTCAGTTAAGATTGTTCCCTAAAGTCCCTGCAGAATACTTTGCTCTCCGAGTTCCTGTCTGTTGTCCTCATTCCGCAGACTACCGATGACTCTGTTCTGGCGACACCTTTGATCGCCTCTCAATTCAACTGCTCGTAGGCCTACCACAGTCGTGGTTGCTGATGTTTGTGCGTTTTTATAACTTTAACCGCACTCAGCTTGCGCTGGTACTTCGGCTGCAGTCGTACGTCACAGAAACAAACAACGGTGTATTCTATGCCATTTGAGCGCAAGTACGATACAGCACTGTCTGGAGTGGTATAGTGCGTACTCCAACACTCCAACAGTGCGGTATCTAGTATACAGCCTGCACGAACTTAGAGTGTAGCCTGTATGTTACAGGTGGAGCGCGTACGGGCGTGGACTCGGCGGCGGTCGTGACGCCAGGCACTGCAGTGAGCGGTGCGCCGCCGCCAGTCAATCGACCGCCTCGACCCAAGCGCATCCGCACCACCTTCAAGTACCACGAGCTGCAGCTGATGAAGACGTACTTCGAACTCAACCACAATCCAGACAACAACGACCTCAAGCAGCTCGCAGTCAAGACCGGGCTCAGCAAACGCGTCCTGCAGGCCAGTTGCTGTGAAAAACAATATCAAGAAATTATTCTATCGACAGTCTGATGTAGGCAGATGCAGTTAGTTGACAGAAGCTAACGTGTTAAAGAAACCGTACTGTTGCAAGGAAATCACGCAATGCCGCAATGATTTCGATACGACAGTCTTAAGAAAATTTATACTGTAGTATAGGACAGGCTGCATTTCTGCCGCTGAGCTCTTAAATCTGGATGTTTCGTACAATATAGTGGGTAATGGTTGTTGAAGAAGATCTGAGGTTGTTGACTCCTGTACCAGTATTGAAAGTGCAACCCAACGTTTGCCATGTCGCCGATGTTGTGCGCCCGAGGGGAGAAGATCCTAAGCTACTTAGGCCTATTTATTTAATTACTTTCCAGGTACTTAACCCTCAATTTAGATGTGGCCACGGAACATTAAATTTTGGGTGAAATGCAGCCCCTGCGGCGAAAATCAGTTACTCATTCATCAGCATCGTATGGCGTGAGGTCATCCGGAATCACGATTGGAAGCTGCATGCATAAACGAAGACGTACCGGTATAGGCCTAGTTGAGCTATCGCTTGACGTTTGACGACGCCACTGCCGCAGTACAGCATTAGAGATTTTTTTCATATCTGTATACGCTGCATAAATTTACGTTTAGTTTTTCTTGACTTATGCTCACTGTTGCAGGTGTGGTTTCAGAACGCGCGCGCTAAGCATCGGCGCGCGCTGTTGAAGCACGGCTTATCAGAACAGCAGGAGCAGCGGCACCCGCAGACGCACCAGCATCAGCCGTTCTACCAGCAGCAGCAGAACAGTCTCGCGGCAGCCGGTAGTGGCAGCGGCACGCTGTTACAGTCGACCACCAGCGCTACCATCACGCACCAGTTAACCGCGAACCCCGTTGACGACCGTATCTCTGGCTTCAGTCTCTATGAGAACACGATGTGCGACTACAGCAGCCGCGTTACTAAGTGACTGACTGTTAGGCGGAGTCGCTGAGCTGGCCGACTATTGCGACAAAATGCTAGGCCTACCGAAGCGTGACTTAGTCGGTCTGTCTGTCTGTCACAGCTATAACCGTTAGATAAACTGAGATGCCATTTGGTCAGTGATGTGTCCTCGAGGACTTGTCCTCGTCCGCGAAGCGCCTCGTCCTTGTCCTCGTCCTCAAGTCCTTTCCTCATTCTCGGGTCCCAAGTTCCAAGTCCTTGTTCTTGAGATTCACAAAGTCCTCGACCATAATACCGAGGACTTTAATAAATTTTGTTCATTATCAATTTATTACTAACAAACTGAAAAAGTGTTGAACAATAGCTACTGACATACCGAAACCCGTGATGCTAGCAATTGGAGCCCACTCACTTATGTCACATTGGTCTGATGTTCTTAGTGGCATTACACAGTTCAGTGCTTGGCCCTGTTTTCTATGTAATTTAACGGGATACCATTATTTTCGACAACTGTCAAAACCAGCACAACATCGTTGTCAACAATATCATTGAACCAATTTGGTCTCAAGGCCTACAACTTTGAAGTTGTACATAAATACAACATAATGGAAAGTTTGTCACAAAAATTAAACTTACTGAGTCTGGAATTGCAAGGGACACAAGAAGTCAGTTTTTTGTTTATCTGATATTTTTTGCGTTGTTGGACTATTCCAGTAGTATGATGCTACTAATGACGTTCAGAATGTGCAAAATCTTACTAAAGTCATTGCAGCTGACAGTAATGTGTCGTTGTGGTACAGCCTTTTAGATGCAATTGGTTTTGACCTAAAGTTTTTTGGCCTTGGTCTTAAACTTAATCTCAAGTCCTCGGCCTTGTCCTCGACTTCAAGTCCTTGTCCTCATATCCTCGGCTCTAAGTCCTCGTCCTTGTCCTCGAGCACAAAGTCCTTGATAACATCACTGCATTTGGTAGAGGCTATCTCGTGTGGTCCCAAATGATACTGTATTACACAGTCAGGGGTCCGGTCTCCTACATAGCTTATAGGGGAAATTTGGGGTCGGAAACAGGAACTTCAGAAGAAACTGGCGCTGCAAGTTGCGGCCAGATTGACAAATATGTGTCTTGAGCGACGCGGCCCAGTGCTAAATGAGTTTGCTCCTTGTTTTCTTTCGTTTACTAAGAACATAGATCAATTCTTAACGTTTCCAGGAGGCTGGTACAAACCCAATAAGCTGTCCAGACTTTATTGTTGACAGATCTTTATGATATTGTTTTAAACTAGCAATATTAGGCAGGCTCTCACATTGGATGTTATAATTTTGAGTTAGTTAACTTACTAGTTGAAAAACGCAGTCACTTTTGTCACTTACTTAATTTGTTTTTCTTCTCTTATATAGTGTGTATGATTTAATGATTACTGTATGTATGTACACTGCATGTTTTAACTGCTACCATTCTTTGTGGATCAAAGACGTGTATACTCTATGGCCAACACGTGAACGCAATCTTTGCAGATGTAGCTTGTCTTCATAGACATAGAAACAGCTTCAGTGCCTCATCAATATTCGTCTGTCTATCGGAACATACAGCACCCGACCTTAGTCAGAAATGACCAAGATTGGCGTTATCAGAAAAAGCAGTGAACGAGTTTTAACTTACAACTGTAAGTGCCCAATGGACGAGTACAACTAAACAGATTGAACGACTTTCTGCTTGGTTAGGTTCGTTATTATTGTTGTTATTGTTACTATTATGTGAAATATGATCGTATCATTTTCAGTTCTGTAAATACCAATTCATTTTTACGTGCGACAGCAGGTACTGCTATAGCGCGTCTTAGCCATCGCAATTCTGTCCGTCTGTCTGTCCGACCGTCTGTCTGTCACACGGGTGGATCAAAGTCAAAAGTCCAAAACGGTGTAAGCTAGAATTACCAAATTTTTACTGTTCGCTGCCCGGAAGACTCTAGTTTCAGGAACCGTAAAGCTTTTCCATAAATTTGAAGTGGTCACTCTGAACGAGGGTGCTAAATGACAGGGAGTGGGCAAAATTTGCGATTTTTAGCAAATAAGTCGTTGTATCTCAATAGCAGTGCGAGATAGGGTTACTAGGTTACTATTAATCACTAATAGGAAGTCGTACACTGGCTCTCGATTGCCACCAAGATCAATGACCTTAGATGACCTTGAATGCAAAAATAGGGGTTTTATGGCGTTAAAATCACATCAGACAAGACAGAGCTTTATGTACCACTGTACCAGTATGCGACACATTACAAGGACAGCATTGAGCACTGTTGTCTACAGTAGCACTGCTTTCCAGATTCAGTTTCAGATAAACGAACAGACATATTTAATACGAGCAGTAAGCTTATGTCAACTCCGGCGAGAAAGTGAGTTTGTTGAAGATTATTCAGACTCAGTCGGTGACGCCGTTTCGTCACGTCGACGCAGTGTGGGATGTCCGGTGTACCATGACGGGAGGAAAAAGTACTCTGACGATGCTGCGTCTTGCACTTCACACTGCACTGACCCACAAGGAGACCAACTCAACACGTACACTGCCCTGCAGAGACCAGCCACACAGACAGATAGGTTCAGCAGAACAGATGTCACCATGGCTCAAACTCAAATTAGCAATAACTCACTAGACAGAAACCAGGCTACAGGCAAAGCGTTCACATTCACTGCAAATGAATCGTCAGCATTTTTTTTGGTTTTTAAAATATGCTCAACAGTGCCAAAAAAGTGACAGCCTACTAGAATGAGATTCCAATAACTCAGCCACTTTTTTCACTGTAATGAAACAGACAGCATTCATCTTGATTCCTGATGAATGTGTGGACTGAATTTCAATGCAAGATACAGTGCTATCTCCCTAAAAACTTATATGCACTAAACTTTGTACAAGCTTCCCAGCTAATATGCAGATAAAGACTAAAAATCCTAAAAATCAATTCAATGAAACTACACAATAGCAAGAAACATTAAACATCTTTCAACAGTTAACAGAAAGAGGCAAAACAAAAAGTCAACACTTTTAACTGCTACAGAATGGCAAAAACATAAAGCAGCAGTTAACAGAATGCAACAAAGTAAACAGTTCTGGTTATAGCTGCCAAATTCAACCAAAAAATAATGAAATTTCATGAACCAACTCTAGCTGCAGCACTAAATAATGCCACTATCCGAAAACAAACATATCACTTCACTCAAGTTTAACTAATTTGCCAACACTCACAAAAACTTGCAAGTAACCTACCACAATTATTTATTACTTACTGATCATAATCCAGCTGCACCGTGTCTTTAACATATTGCAGAAACTTGTCACAGAAGTTGAAGCATACGTTGGCATTCCAACTGTTAGGCACATCCTGCAAAAACATTCAACAAAAACGCTACATACAAAATTCCACATAATTTATTTCATAAAAACAACAAAGAAAATCTATTTAAAAAAATTAAACTTAACTCTAATACAATCTTCTTGTCAACTGTTTGTGCCTTCTCACTTAATACCACTTTCTCTCAATTTCAGACTAGGCCCTACAGCTAGATCCCAATCAAGCGAATGAGAAAATGTTTGCTCTTTTACTGTCCCCCCCCCCAAAAAAAAATTTCTTTTGATGCAAATGGATGCATCATGGCTTGATGTTCACACAAATAAAAGCACACACTGGCAATAACTGCATGTCAGTCAATTTTCTCTGCTGCTAAATAAACCCAAGTAAAAATCAGTTCAGTGCTACCAATCTCTTCTAGTGCAATCACAGTATTTGTTAGTAAATTCTCAGCATAATAGTATGAAATCAAAGTCAATACACAAGCAGATTAAAGTTAGAATTAAAGCTAGAAAATCTGTTAGCATAATAAAATACAGTTTTTACCACAAAATGACAACAAACAAAATTCATAAACAGAGAATGCAATCCAAAACCCGAGACTGTTCAGGAAGTTCCAATGTGGAGAATTCCTTGATCTGGCGCACAACACCATCATCATCACGAAATCCACAAACAATTTTGGAAATACCGATCAAGAACGACTGAGCCCACCACTTCAGCAGCTTAAACCTGTAGCCAGTAAACTACATTTCTGAGACAACATGTACACTGACGATAACATCAGCAATTTTAGACTTCACTTTCAATTGCTATATTGTAAAAAATATCATGCAATAACGTAAACTAAATTACAAAACTGAACAAACAAGGGCTACAGTTCTACACCTATCTTAGAGCAGCTTATTGTTAAAAGCCACAGTAATTTGGCATTAGGTGGCAAGTTGACAACACCGCAAACATGTTATTTTGGCGAAGTCACATGGGTCCCATTGCATAGAGCATTGCTAAGTTCCTTCTGGTTCTCCAAAGTACCCATTCTGCTATCGGTAATAGTCCGGCTGCAATCTGCAACACAAATTTTTTGACAATAGGTTACACATCTTACGGCAACACATGTTGTTACAGTAAAATGTTAATGCCCAGCACTAAGTATCTGTGGAGAACAGTGCTGTAGAGTTTCATAGAACTTCACAAATTCTGACACGGAATTAAGCAAAATTTGCCACAGAGAAATGGGAGCCCTGCATATATTTCTTCAGTGCAAGGGCCGGTACAGTGCACATGAAATCAGAGAACTGACAATACGAGAGAATTAGCAAACAGCAAAATGTTGTCTACCGTTTAAAATTACTGTCTTGTTTCCAAGATTCAATCAATCGACTGGTTTTCAACTCGATGTATTTGGAGCTGTCAGTCCTCTCGCAGCAATCCACTTCACCACCAAATACTACACATCAAAATATGTAGTTTCAAAGAAGGAACCCATCTCGAGCCTACCGAATGTCACCTGCAATATGGAATCACAGAGTTACCTTCCAACACTTTTAATCAGCTCAGATAAATGCCAGTTGTGCCCAGAGTTAATCCCAGCCAACAGTTGTCACAGCATCAGCACATCATCACTTTGCAAGAAATATGTTACTTGCAGTTCCACATTCAGAGTAAGTTAATTACATCAGAAAATTTTACCAATTAACTGTTGTCATTTTTCCAGTCAAGATCAACCAAATATATCAAATACACTAAGTAGAGAAAGTCACAAAAAAGTACAAGATTGTTATGTCTAAAAAGCACAATATGGAAAACAATTTTGCTTTAAAATTTCCTACTACAGCAATTTTCTAACACACTCAAAACTACCACAACTGTCGAAACACCATTTTTGTCTACAACATATAAAATAGTCTAGAATTAAGATAAGATAAGAATCTGATAAGCCAATGTGCCACATAATTTATTTTATTTATTACAAAAGCATAATATGAAATAGTACAAAAAGTACAAAAAATCCACACATTAACTGTTAAAAAATGAGTTCTTTTACTCTCAAAATGTGGCAAAATTCATATCAGGTGGGGCTGAAAAAAGAAAGGGAAAACAATGCCTTATTTGTACAAGATAAAGAAACGTGACAGTTACAGTAACTGTTACCAGTATGTATCAAACTCAAAGAACACAGTGCTAACATAACTGTAAATGCTATTACTAACATTTGTTGGTAAATGAAGAAGTATATAGTACCAAGAGAATTAGAGCTGAGCCGTGTTCTGGCAACAGACACAAATGCTTGGTTATTGTTCACCGGAAGTTCAGGTTCTGGTCGACTGTTAACATCCGCTACAAACAAGACCATGCTACCAACGTACCAGTAGTATTCAACAATAACCTTAAGATGTCTCAACCAAACAGAAACGTATGTGCTCTAAACAATAAGTAGCAACAGGCTTTGTTCATTTTGTTGCAATTTTCCACCAAGCCTACGAGCGAAAAAAAATTCTGAAAATTGGCTGATATCAAGTGAAGATATAAACAAAAGTTGTTTTTTACTCACAATGTACATCTGCATGTGTCTCAAACTAGTGGCTATGGGAACATTATATGTAAACAACAGACAAATGTGAGTCATCATGCACACTGGTGGAGCTCGGTGGCCGAGTGGTTAGAGTGTTGGACTCAGGTCAACTTCACCAGAGCGAGAGGTCCTGGGTTCGATTCCTGGACGGACCCCACAAAAAATTGCCAGGCCTCAGGACAGTCACGTGGTCACGTGGCCAGCGGGTGACCAGGAAAAACACGATTGACTAGGCCTTCTACTCCAAGCTCCCCTCGCTCACTCCGCTCGCTCGGGGAACTGTAGCGGAGCTTTACCC
>Ga0209367_1008436_pt1 | contig 14088 bp, 7 predicted proteins | sample WorMetLIZISLAND2_FD_187412 | JGI IMG/M metagenome (GOLD analysis project Ga0209367, IMG submission 187412) | Marine gutless worms symbiont microbial communities from Max Planck institute for Marine Microbiology, Germany - Olavius geniculatus... ... | reverse complement strand
CTGGCGCCGCAGGTCGCGATAGGCGCGCCATTCAGCTGTCCAGGCTGCGTGTGCAGCAGCGTCGGCTGGAGCGGCCGTCCGAGCTGCACGCTCAAAACGACGAACAGGCTGTTTGGCATGGCGACATTCATCGTCGAACCATGGGTCCGATGGACGACGTTGACATAGCAACGGAATGAAAATAATCATGGGCAGTCTGAACGATGTGCAAATTAAGTAACCGATTAAATTTAATTATACCGAAAATCTCAACCTAAGTCTTCAAATCGGCAATCAATACTGGAAAAAATATCATTAAACGTACAATTAACTAAAAAGAATATCACAACTAAAAATTGAATAAATAAGGAAGATAATGCTAACTGTGACTCCGTCGCAGTGCCATGCGTGTGCATGAGTGTTTGTTTGTTTTTTTTGTTTATGATGCTATCGGAATTTTCCGATGAATAAAGTTGATTAAAACTTACTGAACAGAACTGATAATCCTTTTTTGCAATTCTTACAAGCGGCTTTACTTAGCTTAGCTTATAGCATAGCTTGGCACCTATTCTGTGTCAATTAAGCAAAAGTATCTAGAACAACGTTTTGTTTAAAATACCGTAGTATATTTGTCACGTATTTAGGATAATTTGTCAGGAAGGGCCAGTCTGTAATTCAACACGCGATAATATCGCCCCAAAACCATTTTGCCGTTTTCGAGTGTTGACTCATATCGCGCTTACATAGCTTTGTAAACTGTTGAAGTTTTTTGCTCGATATACCGAATAAAGGCGGCCAAGATTGAGGTCGGATAAATAGCCGCGGCCCTGGCAGACCCGGCTATTCATCCGACTAAGCTATTCACACGGCTGCCGAATGAAAATTTTGTGCCCTTTAGTTAAGTACAAGAAGTGTGATAAATGATAATGCTTTTTGTAAATTGTAATCGCTTTAGTCAGAAACTGTATAGGCCTTGTTAAGTTACTTTTCAATAATCTTGTAACGGTTATGGACTATATACTGCATGTCTATTTATTTTTATTTTTTTCTTTTTTTCTGTATTGATATTGTGTTATTATTTCCAGTGTTTGAATTGTTAAAAATTAGTTGGGGGGTTGAAATTGTGATGCAAATCCTATATATAATAGTACACGGTGTTTCATAAAAAGGACCCTTTTTTCCTAAATTACTCAAATGATGATCAATTTACACATAATTTTTACCAGTTGTAGCTGAAGAAATACTCATTCAAAATATTTCAACAAAATATGGCAGTTGCTAGTTGTGACGTAACGCTGACGTCATAATGTGTCACAAGTGCAAACTTGCTAGTCTCATCTGGTGCTGTCAGTTGCTACCCTGCTTCAATGGTAAACTTAATCTGGTTCGCTGATGAAGAATGTTTATCGTGTCAGCACTAAGCAACATGAAATCATGAAATCAGGCGTCTTGTGATTCAAAAACGCAACCATTTTGCAAGCTCGATGTGCTAGTGCACTGTCTTGCTCGAACACGTAAAAGTCCAACTATCTCCACAGACACATATATTTGATTGTTTTGCATGTTTTTGTGGCTGCAACTGTAAAACTTCAAGAACTTGTCATGAAGAAACCAGATTTTTCACCAACAGAACAGAATAGCAAGTGACAGCACCAGTTGAGACTAGCATGTTTGTACCCGTGACACATTATGATGTCAGCGTTATGTCACGACTAGCAAAGAATATTTAATCAACTGCCAAATTTTGTTGAAATATTTTGAATTTGTATTCCTTCAGTTACAACTGGTAAAAAAATTTGTGTAAATTGATCATCATTTGAGTGAATTATGAAAGAAAGAAAAAGGGGTCCTTTTATGAAACAACGTGTATATAGCTGACCCCAATACAAAATTTGACAATGTGTTAGGGGGTTGAGAAAACAGTTGGGGTCCCCGGCAATTCAAACACTGATTTTTTTGCGTTTATTGTCTACTGTCATCGGCGAATAAAAAATTACCAATAAACATTATTTTATAGGTTATGACAAAATTTATGTAGTTTATGTACTTAAAAGTTAGTTTATATATATTTTAGACATCTAAATATCACATTTGCAAAAAAAGTTAGCCATATGTTAATGGATACGTTTATGCACAAATGCGCACGTTAAAAATATGCTTATGATTTAAATAAGTCAATTATTATATTATATACAAACTGTCGCAAATATTTATGTAAAACTAACTGTGGGCGTTACAACAATTATATGAGTAGCCTAAACATTTAATTAGAGTTTGTTGTTGACTAAACTTTCTTACAATTGTTTGCGAGAAATATATCTGCACGCTTGCGCTTTATATCTTTTAATAGTTATATTATATAAAGCACGCAGATTATTGACTTGACACTCAAACACACTGTTAAGTTTTGAAAATAGACTACTTTCTACCTAAGTAAGAAAAAGTTTTATTTCTTTTCAAGTAGTTATATTTTTGGGCTACTTTTACTTCTACTTAAGTAGATTTTTGGGGCCACTACTTCTAATTCTACTCAAGTAGATTTTTTGACTACTTTATCCAACACTGATTGCCGGTACGTACGAGGTACGAGCACTTTCGGTTGTTCGTCGTACCGCCACAGAAACACGTCTTTACGACAGACGGCCAACTAACGACCTCAACACTATCACGGGTCAGCAAGTGCATGAATGCTCGCCTCCAGTACACTGCAATTCCAGACCAATGTTACAAAGTACAGTTTGGCCATTTGCAACAATGTAATTTATTATTGGTAGCGCTTAGAAATGATTAAATAATTAACTGAATAGCAAGAAACGCGAGTAACATTTATTGTCTCTCAAAATGTCACATGTTAAGTTTCGTGACACAATGTACAGCAGTGCTTTAAATTTATATAGTTTATACATTATTTATTATATACATCATTATTAAACGAATCATAAAACACCATAAATAATAAATAAAATGCACGAATGTATAACATTTTTCAACGCGCTGACTATTTTTTCCGGCGGCCATACAAATAGCCTTTAGAATAAATAGTCGCTAGGCTGATCTGGCTGCCGAATAAATATTTTGTAATTTGAAAACATATACAAAACTAAACAAAGCGTTTAAAAATGAGTTTAATTATATTAAAATGCTTTAAATTTTGAATAGCTTATACCTGTATTATTATAAGCTGTGTCTACAAAAACAAGCCATTTTAATTTTTGTTAAGTAGTTTCGTGTAATCATTGGCCGATTTTAACAATTTTTGGCATGCAACATTGCGAAGAAACTTGACGTAAATGCCTTTTGATTATATCACATTAATACTGTCGCTACAATACCTTGTGAAATACAGAAGTCGTAGTTTGGCGGTTTTGAAAGTTGAAACACGATGTATAACAGAGAAAGAAACAAATATATGAAACCTATTAAATAATAAATAAATTGGACAAATGGGTGACATTTTAAAAAACACATACAAAACTAAATCAAATTTTAAAAGCAATAATTGTGAGTTGTAATAAAATTATAATGCTTTAATCTTATATAGATAAGTCATACCTTAATTATTATAAACTGTATTTCAAATAATAATTTTTAGCACGCAGCATTTTTTAAAGAAACTTGATGTAAATGGCTGTAGTTTCGTTTACTTCACCTTAATATTGTCGCTACATTACTTTGTGAAATAGGCCTATAAATGTCGTAGTTTGGCTGTTTACAACAAATAGGCTACTTGGTCGCGCATGCGTCGGCTCACAGCTGACTCACAAATGATCAACTGAAATAAATAGCGAAAAACACTTATAGTTGTATTTTTAAATGTCAAATAACGCAATGTTTTCTTTATAGCTCCAAAAAATTAAATGCATTGCAAATACAAACTACCTCCGTTGCATTTCACAGGATAGTGTAGCAACGATATAAAATTGAGGTCTGCAAAACTACGTAGGCCTGTGGTCATTTACGTCAGGTTTTTTTATGATGTTGCCTGCCAGAAGTTACTAAAATCGGCCTGTGTTTTAGCCTTAATCTTGAGTATAATAATAATAGTGATGTTATAAAAAATTGACACAATTTTAACAGTCGTTGTCATATAAATGTTGCTTTTGTATTTTGTAATCGAACAAAAAGTACATAATAATTAGTAACAAGACAAATTGTGAATTATCAAAATTGATCTATTGCAAACTTAAATTTGGTATTTTTACTATTCACAGTTCAGGTATACAATCACTAAAATTTTATGCAAAAATATTTACCGTTAACGGAACATTTAAATACATATTGCAAGCGGCCAATGCCAGTATTGTTATCATAAACACTGCGAAAAAATTATTTTCTATATTTAAAAAAGTTAATTATATTTTTTGTTCCGTAAAAAACGATTTTTGTAATTTCAGTAACATTTTAATTTTATAAATTTCAATTACAAAAATATATGCAAAACATATAGCAACTAGAAATTTGGGGGCAAAGCCCAACGTGAGTCCGCCCAGCGCCAAAAGTTCGATTGGAGTAAAAAGTGAGGGGAATTAAAAGGAGAGGGGAATTCCCCTGGTAGCAAAGTGACGTTGCCCGAAATCAAAAACATTAGCATGCACAGAACATGCTATGTCAACTCAGGGTGGGTCAACATGCGCGCCTAAAACTTTTTTGTTAGTGAACCAAAATTCACCAATTTTTTTGTTCAACTCCCAAAAGACCGTACTTGATAACGACGTTTACTGCTTGTCGATATCTTTATCTATTCCAGAGATATGCGCAGTCAAATTCAATAGTTGTTGCAAATCGCACCAAATTTTGGACGTTTTATGCCCTACAACATTTGCAGGGAGCAGTGCCCCTTAAAAGTTATACCCGCGTTCGTTATTATCCCCATTTAAGGGCACTTTACGTGGCGAAGTCTCGTGGGGCTACCCTTACCACCCTTAAGTTAAAAGCGCGCATTTACTAAAATTAAGCCAATTTTTCACCCTTTTTTGAAAGAAATTGTAAGAAAAACCCCCGTCTCCGATAAAGTGTGCGGTAGTCAGATTTGGTTATTTTCTAGCTCGCGTAAAAATTTGGGAACGCCGCACCTTCTAGGGGCCGAAATATGGTCTCCGAAATACGGTCTCCAGACAAAGTCGATTTGGGTGGGCATGATTACGCATCAAGATCTCTGTAATTAGTAAACCAAAGTTTACCGGACGTTTTTTGCCAAACGCAGGAGGAATCGCGGTAGATCACGTACTTGTCCGATTTTGAATATCTTTATTCATCGCGGAGATATTGGCCGTCGAATGTTAAATTCGTCCGAAATAGTCGCGCCGCACGGACACGAACGGCTTTAGCCGGTACCTATGACCACCATTTTGGTGGTTGTACATACCGACTAAGGCTGTTCAAGGCTGGGAACGGTCAGATATCCGGCCCTATATGTGCGGGTTATTTGACCGGTAACGGGCTGGATATAGGCTGGATATCTGACCGGTCAGCTTTTGACTATTATCTTCTTATCGCAGTATTATCAATGGAAATCACATTGACTACGGCTAAAAAAATTGTCGTTAAACTCGCATTTAATTTTAATTTTAAATATAAAATTTCTTGGTAAGTATTTCGGTAACATGATTTTATTTGAAAATACAGCAAAGTAAATTCTACCGTGCAAAAAGCAAACGAAATTAGGGATTAATATACAGTTTTGGTTACATGTAAAATAACGAAAAAACATTTTAAATATAACTGATATGCGTTTTATCGCCAGAAAGTTTAATAATTAGTTTATAAATTTTGCAATTACTATTTGTCCGGCAGCCATAAAAATAGCACGTTGGCTATTTTCCGGCCATGAACGACAACGAAAAACTCAATCGCATTCGATAGGCGACGGCACTAATATTGGTCATAAATTCGACGCTGCTGCAGACAAGTACAAAACTTGCTGACTGGCGATCCACGGATTCTCTACTTGCTGAGGATGAGGTCGTCAGTTGGCCGGCTGCCGTTATGTTTCTGCGGCGATATCTTTTGCGTGCTCCTCGTACCGCCGCTGCCGGATAAATAGCTTGTGCTTATAAATTTATTGCTGCTGTAAAATGTATAATAAAAACATTTATAAAAGTATTTCATGAAGATAATGTCAGCAATAACTATTTGTGCAAAATATTAAAAAGTTTATAACCAACACTACACATAAAATAACTGTACAAAACATTTCTGAAAACATTAAACAAACGTTATAGCTGTTACAAGTATCTGAACATGGTTGCGTATGAATTAAGAGTTTAGAACAAAAGCATTTTTATAGCATTTTTCAAAACGTTTTATTTAAACTGTTATACATTTTAGCTGCAATATTATAGTTTTGCAAAAGCACACACTTGTAACATTTACTATTAAATTAAAAGATATAGCTTAAATTACAAAAGTAACGAAGTTTCAGAATATGCCTATTCACCGCAACATGTAGGCCTGTATATGAACCTTTTGTATATAGGTCTTTAGAAGAAAAGTACATTATACCAGTGTTGGACAAAGTAGTCAAAAATTCTACTTGAGTAAAAGTAGAAGTAGTGACCCCTGAAATCTACTTAAGTAGCAGTAAAAAAAATTTTCTACTTAAGTAGATAGTAGTCTATCTTTGAAAACTTAACAATGTGTTTTTGTGTCAATCAATAACCTGCATGTTTTCTGTCTATTCCCGTCACCTTAACGCCTATAGTTTGTATAAGCTTAAGAACCGTCCGTACATAGGCTTTCAAGAAAGAAGTACATTAGACAAAATACAGACAAAACTAAAATGTATAGCCAACATTCTTTTTCACTGCAGCTAAAATTTTAAAAATACTGACACTTAACTGACCTCGGGCTTAAAACTATTCAGTTAAACGAATGTTGACTGCTTTTTTCTGCCTGTGAATTATAGCCTATGCTGTATCTGGATGGTATCATCTGCCTTTAAAAATGTTCTCTTTCTAATCGCAATTTTCTGTAAGTACCAAATGTCATAAATGTAATAATCGTTTTTACATTTATTTTTTGGCACGTTTTTACGTTTTAGCGTTTTTTATTTTTAGCGTTTTTTTAATTTTTTGGAAAAAAACATTTATTGAAAATTTACCAAGAACTTCGACAGGCAATTTAAAATTAACAGAAATAAGCTAATAAGCCATATTAATAGTAGTTTATTTAGTTAGTCTGATGATACTTGGTCATATGACCATATCATTAAATTAAAATTAAATAAGTTCTCTTCTTGTTTTTTTTTGTTTTAACCATTTTTGCACTCACAACATTAAGCATTAAGTAAAAGATTGGATAAATTGGGGCTAACATTTTTTATTTAACATTATAAAATTTTTAAAAACTTTTTGAGAATTTTTTTGCATAGGCCTATGTGCCAAGTTTATGTTCATGTGTCACCTAAAACACAATAATTTTAAAGCTTGAGTAACAAAAAGTACAGTTTTTGAATTTAAAATGACGGAAAAGACTCAAACTAAGAAATAAAGTAACTAAAAATTTTCAATTTAAAGCCCTAAACTTTGCTCTACGAAATTTGTGCAGCCACTGTGTACATGCACAATGTAATAATTCTCACAGGCTGATAGGCTTGAGTGAATTTCGTGGTTATGGTCAGGGTTATGGTTAGCTTACGGTACATCACTACGTCTAGAGTAATACTGATACTGGCCACATACCTGTCATTTTACCTTCACTCATCCTCAGTAGGAAAGTGAGATCAAACTTTGTTCAATAGTTTTAGTACTTTTGTGCAAAATTTGTACGGTGACGTTTGATTCTTGGCCAGCCAGAATGAGTGTTACAGTCTTGAATGTCAAGACACAACAAAGGGGCAAGACGTTGTGACGCAATATCTTAAGGAGCTTGGTTACTAAGATACAATATTTTATAAAATACCTTAACATGTTTGAGTTGCATTGCAGTAGTTGACCAGACAACTACATTGTGAGAAAAAATCTACTTTTTGTAATGAAAAGTAGCTCAAAAATCTACTTATGTAGAAGTAACAAGAAATTTGAGCTAATGCTCACGAGACGCGCGAAAGTCTATAGCAGTTCCGGTTCAGTAGTTTAGCTAAAAATTGAGGTATTCACGTTAAGTTAATATACAAATACCAAATTTTTTATCTGGATCGCATAACGACAGTAGCGTGGCGCCACCTTGTGAATAATATAGACTTGTGTCGCAGCCCGAAATCGCCAAAAAATCCATAAAACCCCCTGTTTTGGCGTTCAAGATCATTCAAGGTCATTGAATTTGGCGCCAATCGAAAGCCAGTGTACGACTTCCTATTAGTGATTAATAGTAACCTAGGTTCTATTTCGCACCGTTACTGAGATACAGCGAATTATTGGCCAAAAATCACAAATTTTGCTCAGCCCCCTTTCCTTTAGCGCCCTCGTTTGGGGTGACCCCCTTCGAATTTATGGAAAAGCTTCATGTTTTAAAAACTAAAGTCTTCAGTGCAGCCGACAGTGAAAATTTGGTAATTCTAGCTTGCACCTTTTTTGACTGATCCACCCGTGTAACGGACAGACAGAATTGCGATGGCTAAGACGCTCTGAAAGCAGTAGCTGCTTTCGCGCGTAAAAAGTAAAAACTTCTACTTCAGTAGAGTAACGAAGTAGAACTACTTCGTTACAATCCAACACTGCATTATACAGAATACAAACCAAACTAAAACGTGTACCACTCAATCTACCAGTTTTTTACTGCAAAAATACTGACATTTAACTGACCTCAGGTATAAAACCATTAGGTTAAACGAATATTGACTGATTTTTTTCTGGCTGTGAAATGATTGTTGAATCTGGATGGATATTATCTGCCTCTAGTCTAAAAATGTTTTCTTCCTAGTCGCATTTGTGTATAAGTAACAAGTTTGTGTTTATAATTGTTTTGCCTAAACACACTTTACAAGTGACATGCAGCTTTTGTATTTTCAAAAACGAAAAAAAACTTAAATTAAAAAATAAACTAACTACAAATTTTTGACTTGAAAACTCAAACTTTGCTCTATAAAATTTATGTAACATTGCAGCCACTGTACATGCACAATGCAGTTCTCACAGAGTAAAATATCAGATGGCTTGAATGAACTTTTTGGTTATGGTCATGGCTGTTGTTAGGTTATGGTATACGTCTAAGCATTTTGTCATACTGATACTGGCCTTTTACCTGTCACTTTATCTCCACTCAACCCCAGTAGGAAAATGAGATTAAACTTTAGTCAGTACTTTTAACAATTTTTTGCAAAATTTATATGCTCATATGAAAGAATCAGAATTAGTGTTACAGTATATACGTCAAGATACAGAAGTGCGAGACATTATGATGCAACAGCAACTTAAGGAGCTTGGATACTACTATATCAGTTTAAAATAAAATACTTAAACAAAAACATACCTTAACGTTTTTTCAAAGCTTTGACAGGGAATGGAAATATGCCGAGTCGCAAAGTTTTTTAAAAATTAACATTAATCTTGCATTTTAAAAATATATTAACATTTGTATTGCAGTAGTGGAGGAGATAACTACATTGTGAGGAAAAAAACTACTTTTTGCAATGAAAAGTAGAAAGTAGCTTAAAAATCTACTTGAGTAAAAGCAGAACGTAAAAACTTTTACTAAAGTAGAGTAACAAAGTAGAACTACTTCATTACTATTCAACAGTGCCAGCAATGGCCGTCCAAAACGGCTGCCGGATAAATAGCCTGGCCGAGTAGGACCAGATATTTAAACAATCAAAGTACGAATAGCCGCTAGGTATTCTGTGCCATTTTGATAACAGACTGTTATGCAAACTTATATTTCTGTTAAATGTTAACCAATTTTTACAGCTTTTATACTGCTAGAAAGAGAATATAATGTCAAATAATATTTTCCCCTTTGTCACAACACTGGTCGGTGGTCCCACAATACTTTAGCATATTTTAAAGATTAATATATTACAAAAACTGACATGTGCACACTGTGATTCATTTGCAGAATATACGCTATTTATATACACAGAATTCCAAATAAGGCGCAATAATTCTGCAACCAATCGTCACAGATCATGCGGTTTTCAGCAAAATTTTGGAAAAAAAATTACTACATAACAAAGACCAGTGTCTATATTTCTGGGTAAAAAATTTTTTTTTGTATTTGCACCTACAGCAGATCTCAGGCCACGTCTTTTCACATTTTATGATGCTATAACTTGCAACATTTTGATAGAATCGGCTGAATCGCAGAGTGTGACAGACGGATACACATGCACAAACACAAACACAAACACTACTGTTATAACTAAGAGGGCATCTACATAGGCTTATAGCAAACTATGCTGACGCCTTGTAAAAGTCTTACATAATTTGTATGGAACACAAGCTCTTAGCTTAGGAAACTGTCACGCTCTACGGATGTCGTGATGGTTATTGCGACTTACCGTGTAGCCACAATACCGCACGATTGGCACACCATAGTGCGTTTAAAATCATCTAGGATTACTGAATTTAATGTCATCTGAAAGCCAGTACTCGACTTTCTATTAGTGATCAATAGCAACACTAAGTGCTGTGTCCTAGAATGACCGTAAGTGTGAAAATTGTTCTACGATTATCGTGAAATCTTCTGGTTCCTGAAAAACATTCCTGGTAAAAGTCAAGATCATCGGTTGACCTCGGCGTTGACCTCAGTCGCCACGATACCCGTAGAACTGAGCTTCTGTTATTGAATCTTGGAAGCCACAGCAAGCTCAGTGCTACACGGGTGCCGCCAGCAACAGATCTCAGGCGTCTGAAAGACGAGGCGCTTTTCTCGCGTCTTTTCCGCGTCCATGCAGGTGAGCATTGAGAAACAATGATCTTGAGTGACTAGTAAACAGCCAGCGACTTCTGAGGAGAGGACCGAAGAGCCGAAATTTAAGGCCGAAGACCGAGAGCAACGAAGGGATTTTTTGAAGAGCGGCAGCGAGCCCCACCGGTTAGATGTTTTGGGAAAGCGTTGTAAGCTCTCCAGCAAGGTTCGGTGCGGAGCTCCGATCGCATATGCATTTTAAGTGCATTAATGGCCTTGAAAAACGGTCTTTGAAAATGTCGCTTTATTGTGCAATTCTATGTAACTTTCAAGACGATGAAAAACGTAGCTACTTATCTTGCGGGTGCATCCGTGCCTACGCGAATGCGAGTTAAAAACCGCAACAAAAAAACGTTAGAAATGCTATGTCAACAAAGCATTATTCAGCAAAATACACAAATCAGTATAATGCAGTTACTTCTAAGTTATAGAGTCCGAGTCCAGTGGGTCCGAGTCCGAGTCCTAAAAATAAGGCACATGATATTTATTCGGCAGCCGTATCAACAGCATATAGCGGCTATATACGCACGGCAATCGGATAAATAGTTATCCGGTATTACCCAGGCCAGCTATTTATCCAGCCGCCGACTTGGACGGCCTTGGCCAGTACGTCCAAACACCCAACGGTGCTCGTAGGTGTCGGCTTAGGTCGTGCTCGTCGTACCGCCGCCGCAGAGACACGACGGCAGCCGAGCAACTAGTAACCTCAACGCTAACAAGTAGGAATCAAGGATTGATAATCGGCAAATTTCGTACTTGCCTGCGGCAGCGTTAACAAATGGGAAATAACTAATAACGAAAATAACAGTAATCAAAATAATACTAATACTAATAATAATAAGAGAAAAAATAGTAGGCCTACAGTCCACCAAATATTCATTTCACAACGAGCATGGGCCTATTATCTGCTAACCGTGATTGATTTCGTTCTTGTGACAAAGTGCTTGTCGCTTGAAAACATTGCACAATATATTTTCAGAACAAATAAATTGATCGAGAAAACGAGCAGTCCGAGTAGCAATACGGTGGCGCACAGGCAAAGAGCCATAAAATTCTGACACTCCAGCACAATGTCACTACTTTTGGTACAGAGCATTTTCATAAAAACAACTGTAACTGTAAAGTCCAGTGAATCCCTGAAATACGTCAACCTTAACTCTAATCTTAACCCTAAACCATACATCTAATATTAACGCTAATTCTAGTCACTAGCGAGTGCGACTGAGTTTTTCGTTTTCGTTTATTGCCGGAAAAATAGCTTACAGGATAGTTTTAGGATTGCCGGACGAATAGTCACCGCGTAAACACTTGAGTCCAACTTGAGTTCTTTGCCGGACTCAAGTACGAATATTATTAACACACCAGCAGTGATCATAGTTTACATTTGTGCTTTAGCCTATTCGAGTAGATATTTTGTGCATTTTTGTTGTCCGTTCTATGTAGGTTTGCCTATAGGCTACACCTGTTTCTGTAGGATATCTCAAGTGGTTGTTATAGCCTACTTTTGCATTTAATGCGAATAAGCTACTTAATTAATAACGTCGGTAGTATAAAAGACGATGGGTCAAGTAAGCGTATAAGCTATTGAAAAAGCTGCACCGGGTGCACCCTGCCCACAAGATAACTGTGTGATTTTATGAGAATTAAAAAATACGTGCAGCTACTTGATGTGTTTTCTAGGTTTTTTAATGCGTGAAAATGCATTTGCGGTCCCACCGGGAAGCTTTCAGCGCTCCTCCAGGCCTCTAGCTCTAGTGGGGTGGAAAGAAAACTCTCGCTGCCCTTCTCAAAAACTGTCCTCAGCTGTCCGCTCTTGGCGTTCTGTCGCAAATTTCGGCCATTTGGTCGTGACGAATTGATCTTTGAGACCAATTACGGGAAGCAAAATATTAATAACTGTTCAAGGACTTTCAAGTAGGCCTACATTTACTTTTTTCACACTTATGTGCGCGGTATTTTAACAGGTAATGTTAGACGTTTCTGGCATTATATAAAATAATTTTACATCCTGGGCAGGATGATTTATGCAAACCTGAAATTCACGACTTTCAATTAAGACTTTTTTCGTCAAAGTCTAAAACTATTATTTTTGCCCCACCCTCTGTATGTTAGTAAGCAAAAAACGCTTGTAATTTTGTTATCATTTGATAAAAAATAAAAATAAACTTACAAATAGATAAACCTTTTGTTGCCTAGCCAAAAACATTAAAGCACAGAAAATCATGATTTGTTGCTGCTATAGTGCTAATAAATTACTTTAGCCTAATTAAATAATGACATGCTAATGTCACTGATTTGACTCAATAGCATAAATTAACGAGAAAATGAAGAGTAGAAACAACAGACAAACATATTATAGAGAGACAGAGCATATAAGTATTTAGTTTAATTAGCAGGTCCGCAAACGTAATATCCATGGATATATCTAGAGGATGGCTTAAGTCTGATATCCACACATGGATATATCCATGGATATCCATATCCACGGCAAGCCTGGCCGTTGATGACACACAATCGTCATTATCATCACGGGCATGTCCCGGAGTGACTGGAGCTGCCTCCACCTTTCTCGGTTTTGAGCGAGTCTCCACGCCGAGTTCAGTTCATGGTTGTGCTGCAACGACAGCAAACCAGAAAAGTAAATTAAAACATAGCAAAGGCACCGAGACACGCTTAGCAATAACATCGTTGCTGTTTATGTGTCCAGCAAAAAAACGTCACGCACCCTTTTTTATTTTTGCGATATCATTGTCTTCATGCCCTGAAAATCATTGCCAGCTTATATGGTGGACTGTGCATGTGTGATTGCCACTGTTTGGTTCAAATTTCCTGAGCGTATCGTGTACATCTATCAACGAATAGCAAAATACCCGTAGCCATAAAGTAGCCCAATTTCTGTTTTTTTTATATCCCAACAGAAGCGAGTGATACAAAGCAAAGCGCGGCGCCAAATTCTAGGGTGCCAACGGCTGCCGAAAGTAGCCCATCAATTGGCGCTTTTTCGCCCAATCTGGCAACTATATTTTGCGTTTAAAAAAGGTCGTGGCTGCAGCCATGCCATATACGCAGCACGTAATGCCATTGAACGTCTGGTCAACGGCGGCAGCACTGTTAGTCTGTGCGCCTTAGACGTCTCTAAAGCGTACGATAAAGTTAATCACTGTGCGTTGTTTGTCAAACTAATGAAACGACAGATACCCATCGCACTCCTTTGTGTACTCGAAAACTGGCTTAGCAATTCATGGACCTGTATCAAATGGTACTCCA
>Ga0209367_1008434_pt1 | contig 14089 bp, 6 predicted proteins | sample WorMetLIZISLAND2_FD_187412 | JGI IMG/M metagenome (GOLD analysis project Ga0209367, IMG submission 187412) | Marine gutless worms symbiont microbial communities from Max Planck institute for Marine Microbiology, Germany - Olavius geniculatus... ... | reverse complement strand
ACGTATGACGTATATGAACTGGATTTTCAACGAATCGATTTAATTTGCTTAACTTCTGAGTAGGCCTACTATATAAAGTGCATGTAAACATTGGCTTCGTGGGTCAAAAAAGCAGACGAGACAAGAGGTTGCAATTTTTGACAAAAGAAGTCGTGGTTGTTCAAAAGTTTTTAGCCACATATTTTGCATTTCTAAACGACAATTTTCGGACAAAAAAAAATTTCCGACGATTTTCCGGCAGCCAAAAAATTGGGGGAAGGGAGGGCCGGGAAGGACAGGGAAAGGGGGTTAATTTAACCCCCTTTCCCTGTTTTCCCCGGCCACGACACCATTGAGTATTACTGTAGCCTACCCCTTCCCTCAGTGACTGGTGACTGCATTGTATTCTGTTACAGAAATCAGCGAACGGCGTAAACGTCTGTGATGCGACTCTGCAACTTGTGTGACGAAACGTGCGGCGGTATATAACTGCATTTAAACCACATTTGGACTGCTACCGTTATCATAACTTTCGGCTGCAGTCGTGCGTCATATACCATATTAAACAGCGACGTAGTCTATGCCATCTGAGCGTGGTTTGACTACGATACCGCATTGTCTGGAGTGGTATAAGCTCGTACTGCGTACTCGCTTACCCACTCGAGCAGTGCGGTATCTAGCATGGGCCGAGAGCTAAGGCGATCGATTCAACCTCGGCGTGTAGGACCCCGCACTGCGGAACAATCGGAGTTTGCTCATCGTTGCCCTTTCACGCTGCCCGACTTGCATGCGGCCACGGCGACGGCAAAACCAACTCAAGGACTGCGTCAGTTCGGGGGCGCTGAAAATTATGGACATGAAAATGACGGACCATCAAAATGTCCAGACATGAATTTGATGGATGTGAAATTGACGAACCAAGCTGTCCAGGCATGAAATTGACGGACGTGAAAATGGAGGACAAATTTAGACAAATTTACAGAACATGAAGTAGCCTGACATGAAAGTGACGAACATAAAATTAACCAACATGAAAATGCAAGACATGTTTCAAGTGGCTGAATAGACCTACATTTAGTAGACTTCGATTTATCGTTGGTCACCTGTAGCTAATTTTAGGTTGATGTTTTCGTCAAATTTTACATGTATGCATTTCAACATTATTATACATAAGCATATTTTACAACTTACTTTGCTGTTGTGACTGTTGTGTTCTGCCGTTATTTTAAAAAGAATTGCACGCTGCATTGTAATGTAATCTATTCTCAAACGATATATATCTTGTCCGTCAATTTCACGTCCGTCAAATTCATGTCCGGCATTTTCATTCAACCCGTCAGTTCGTGCGACCTGAACGGCACGATGACTACTGGTTTTGTTTGCCTCGCCTCTCTGATTGGAAGCATGCAACTTCTTCACTTACTCGCACTTGCACTCGCACTTAATTTGCAGTTCATTTGCCCGTTAAATTTAGACTTTGTCAAGAAGAAATCGATACTCGAGTAGAGAGTTGAATGATAACAAAGGCCTAAAAGCAACCGAAAAAAATAATAGACAAACAAACAAATAATAAACAATAAATTAAAACATATTCATGCAAAACCTGTAAGCAAAAAAAGTATATCTTTGCTAGACAAGATAACCCAGCTGTCGCTAGGGAAGACGGGCTACAGCCTATATAGTTCCTGTTGGAGTACTGACTTTCAGGGTCATCTAAGGTCAGTGATTTTCATCTTATCTGAAAAGGCGTATGCGATTTTCTATTAGTGATCAATAGTAACTTAAGCCCTATTTCGCACCGTTTAGTCACAATAGCGCTATAGGGTCGTCGCTCAAGATCATCTAAGGTGAATAATTTTTTTATCTCAACTGACAGGGCGTACGCTACTTTTTATTAGTGATCAGTAGTAATTTTGACCGTACCTCTCATCGTTTCCGAGATATGGCCAGTTTTCTGTTGAAAAACGCACTTTTTCACTTTCCTTCATTCAACCCCCAATTTGAAAATGTTTCCCTTGCACTAGATTTTGCATGCCTAAGGTTAAGGCAAAGGGCTAATTATTCGTGTAAAAAGTGTTTCCCTATAAGGTCTACACCTTAGCCAAGGTACGTGTACATCTGTCACTGACGACAGACGACGACGGATAAATGACAACTATGAGAAAGATACCTACAGCTATGGAGCGCGTCAAAAACTCAGGAGAAGACAGCGAACTTCAGACGAGAGGAAAATGAAAATTGAAAGCTCTCGCAATCGATAACGTTATATATCAGATACAATATAATTAATGTTTTTGATACGCTGTTCTTGGTACATGTGTAAAAATAAAATACAATACAATAATATATTAGTCGAGACGTATATTTTTTGGTCCAAGGAAATTGAACCCGACCGTAAGCATAGGCCTATTTTATGCCATCAAAAATTTTTTTCTAAAAGAAGGTTTAAAGGACAGATGTTTGTAGTTAGTATGAATCAAATGGAGAATCAGCTGATCTGACTTTTCAAACTTTAAAGATCAGTTTATCGTTAACGACAGAGAAATTTTTGTCGGTCACTCCGGTTACGCTGCTACTAGAAGCGTGTACGAGCTTCAGTCGTTAATTGCTGGCTGTAGCATAATTAACGATGCTGATTACTGCCGGTTGTCGGCAGTGTGAGTGACACCGCAATTTGCGATCGAAACGGGAACGATATTTCTAATGGATACTCTGGCTCGGCTGCGTAGATTCCAGCAGCAGGAGAGGCATAATCGAGACGAAAGGATGGACGAAACGGGTCCGGACCAATCCATCGGTTACCGTCGGAAACAATAGCGTCGTCCCATCGATCAAAGTATCGCGCACTGCGCTGAACTGACCAGAGGCAGCTAATCGACCGTACGACAACGAGCTGCTGGAAACGACGTATAACGAATTCACGAGATACGCCGAGAAATTTCGCTAGCAACTTCGTTGTTGTTGTTGTTGTTGTTGTCGACGTCGACAACATTTTAACGAATTAATGAACACTGGAAACAGTGTCTAACTGCACGCTGTGTCAGCGAGTTGACGTCTCGCGTTCATGCATTATATAATAAAACAGCTGTTCTTAAGTAGGCCTAAAGCGTTTGAGAAACAGCAATTGTATAGTTAAAACTATAAAACGGTAAAAATGGACCACGGTGCCATGCAAATACAGTGGGCCACAAAACGTGGCACTTTACTTTTTCAATATCTTCGCCGATTATTGACCAGTTTTCAAAATTTTTTCACTTGAACACTCTGCAGACAATTTGCAATAGAATGATTATTATATATTCCACCACACGGTAAATGCGTTTCTACACTACCTTGTGAAATATAAATGTAAGCACTAACTAGCAATAATAACAAAAATTTAGATGAATGAAATAAACACTTCAGACCAACATTGCGATGAACGATCTGTATGACACTAGACTGTGTTATACCCACACAGTCTAGTGTCATACAGACCACTCACTGCAATGTTGGTCTGAAGTGCTTTTTTAAATGTTACCAAAATGTTTGTTCCTAATTATCGTTATGTATGCATATTTTATTGATATTTCACAAGGTAATGTAGAGACACTACGATGTAATGGGATATGCAATAGTCACTTTATTGCAAATTGTCTGCAGAATGTGTAACTGAAAAAATTTTAAAATCGATCAATAATTGACGAAAATATGGACAAAAGTAAAGTGCCACATTTTTTGGCCCACCCTGTAGATAATTTTGTCACTGGTCTGGTACATCTTTGTTAGCAAGACTTGTAACAAATTAGGTAAGAAAGTAAAACGCAAGTTTATACAGGATTTTGTTTGTAAAGCATAAAACTATCTGTTCTATTATTATGTGTGCATTGCCTGGAAAAGTTGTCTCAGAAATGACCTACTCACTCACTCACTCACTTTTCAAGATTATTCAAAGTCGTGTATATTTTTAATGGAAAAAGTGCAAATGCACATTATTATTTGTGTTTGTAACGTGATCACTATTATGATAACTTCAAAATAGGCTTAACTGATTGATTTCTTTGCGGTTGCTACAACTTTTTTATTTGATAAGCCTGCAGTGCATGCGTTAAATTATTCAGACGAGTTGTGAGAAGATCTGACAAGAAGAATATGTGCGCTACGTTCACACGGGAGACTTGTCAAAGATAATAATGGCAATCAGTGGACAAAGTCGCTTGGTGTTTCATCATACGCTGGACGGACACAGCAGCCTTGAACTTTGACCTATGACCTTAACCTTGATAGACTTTTCGAGGTTGTCAGAAAACATGTTCGTACAAAATTTCATCGAACTTAGTGCAGCGGTTCATCAGTTATCGACTTATCGTGCTGACAAAATTGGCGACGCTTCCACGGACAGTAACAACTACAGTAGATCTACTTGCAGTGTATCTGCACATATATTTCTCGAAATGCAGCTGATATTTGCAAGAGTAAATAACATGTAGGCCTACTGCACAATCTGTTTCCAGACCAGCCTGAAAAACCGGTGTGCAGTTTTTTCATTCGATTCCTTAATCTGTTGTTTAAAACAATTTGAGCAAACCAAAAAGTTGGCAGTTGAACGAAATAAAATGGCAAGGATGCGTCATCATATCATTTATTTTAACTGCATCTAAAGAGAAAAATAGATGAGACGGCTAGTCAACGGCTAGATATAACCTAATTCTGCCTACAGTTACACTCAGCGTGATCGGAGTCGAAAAGGAGTGCCAATTTTTACAGAATGTTCAGATGCCCCCAAATTTTTTGCTGAGTAGGCATCAAAACTCACCGACTAGACTCCAACCATCACATTCACTAAGTTGTGTTCAATCCCCACATTAGCGTCGCACTAGATTAAATGGCCTTTGCTGATCGTGTGGCGGCTTATCAAAACCCCACTTAACACTGGCATGCAGTCATCGCACGAGCGAGCGGCCCGGCCGTGTTTTTTTATGTATTATCGCGTCAAGCCAAGTACATCGTGGCTGATAAAAAGCACTTTGCACTATTTTTCCGTCAAACTGTAACCGATTTTTTATGCACAACAGCACATAGTGTTAAGTGTGTCTTAGCTATCGTAGAAGCATGCGTGTGTGTCTGTGTATGTCTGTCTGTCAGTTACACTTTGCGAGTGTAGATCGCAAGATTTGCAAGCTAGATCACAAATTTTTCACCGTGGCTGCCACAACAAGAAAGCCTAGCTAACGCAAAGAAAACGCGCGACAGCGGTGCATGTACATAGGCGCAATGCGAACCAATCTAAGCCAGTACGGTCGGCTATCCTAGCGACAACTAGGCATTTTTGTTTAAAAACTGCAAAAGTTTCTTTCTTGGAAAATGCACATTTATCAGTCTACGTTCGAAGTAAGTTACGCCTATAGTCTTCGATCCGTAAGATAGGCCACTACATCTACAGCAGAGTACACACACAAACATATGTACAACTTAACAGTAGAAGGACCGGTATTTTGTTATAGCTAGAAGGACCGTATGGGTCAATTTTGACCCATGACGTATTTCAATGTTATCCATCGATTTCAATTATAAAAACAGTGTGGAACGTGCTCGCTAGACGAGCGCTAGACGAGATGGCCTGATGAGCTCATCAAGCGCGCCGAGCACTTGACAAGCAGCTTGTCGAAGGACGTGCTCGTCAAACGAACTGCATAAATGCTTTCTATATCCAAAACGTAAGCACTCAGCACGCACTCATCGAGCTGGCTTGACGAACTGGCACGACAAACTAATTCGTCAAGCGCGTCTAGCACTTAACGAGCCAGCTCCTTCACTGCGACCCCAAACCCCCAACGCACACTCCTCAAATGAGTCGCGCTTTACGTTCAGGGATACCCAGTCTATCGTTCCCAGTACCAAAAAAATTTTGGGCTGTTTGCAGATTTTCTGGGAAAATTTTTTCAATAATTGTCACAAATGCCGAAAAATTGGGTCAACTTTGGAGGGGGATTTCTAAGAAATGGTCAAATATTTGTAAATGCATAGCCCTTTTAGCAAAATAGGGTTATTCTCCAACAACTTGGTGAACAAAATGGATTGATCCACCCTGTAGGTTCTGCCACAAGCGTCAAAGCGCAAGCGACACCCCGAAATTATGAAAATCACTCAACATTCGCCCCCTCATCCCCCGTTCAATAGATATCTTTATTTCGCCTCAAGGGCAGCCACAAACACAATTAAAACTGTAACAAGACAAGCACACACACAAAGAGTAACAGATTTTTTTAAAAATAAAAGAACTGTAAAATGCAACCAAACACACAGACACACACACACATCCACACATCTACACAATCGAGGGGCCGAAATTTTGCCAAAACATGTCCCCCTAGGAAGCCATTTGGGAAAAAATTTAAGCGCCCTAGCTCCCCTAATAGAGTAGGTATGAGAGGTCGAAGAAAAAATTTCCCTTCACGCCCCCTTAAAATCCCTGCCATGTATTCGCCCAAAGTTCTGCCACTGACTATTACTCGATGTCCAATACAAATGGCCAAAATTTGCTTTTAAGCTAGAGAAAAAACATGTGGGTTGACCGAATGGTAAGGTACTGCTTCCATGAACCCTAACCCTTGACACTCCTCTCACAATTACAGTAAGACTCCCTACTACTAATCAGATGTCGCTCTCTGGTCGCCATATCTCATAAGCCGGTCAATATGCGGTCGGCTGCACGCAAAGCCTGGACTGCCCTGCCGGATATGGTACCGACATCGACCTAGCACCGTAACGAGTCGTCAACTCAGCGGGGTCGCGACACGACGCAATCCGCTTCACCCACGTAGGTCTACCAGTGAGTACTAGTGACTAGTTTGTGGTGGTTCCTTATTGCTCGACAACTACACGGTGTTTTTTTTATAAAAATAGGATTCCTTTTTGTTTTTTTTTCATAATTCACTCAAATACTGATCAATTTACACACTGAAAAAATACTAATTAAAAATATTGCAACAAAATATGGCAGTTGATTAAATATTTTTTTTGCTAATCTTGAGTCCGGTAATGTAATGCTGTTGTCATAATGTGTCGTGAGTACAAGCTTGCTTGTCTCAACTAGTGCTATCAGTTGCTATCCTGCTTCGATAGTGAACTTAATCTGATTCGCTAATAAAAAATGTTTATCGTGTCAGCACTATGCAACATGGGGACATGAAATCAGGCATCTTGCGATCCAAAAACGCAACCATTTTGCAAACTCGGTGTGCTAGTGCTCTGTCTTGCTCGAACATGTAAAAGTCCAGCTATCCCCACAAACATGTAGGCCTAAATGCGATCGCTCTGTATGTTTTGTGGTTGCAACTATAAAACTTCAAAAATTTGTCATCAGCGAACCATATTTTTCACCTTCGGAGCAGAGTAGCAACTGACAGCACCAGTTGAGACTAACAAGCTTGTACCCGTGACACATTATAATGTGAGCGTTACGTCACAACTAGCAAAGAATATTTAATCAACTGCCACACTTTGTTGCAATATTTTGAATTAGTAATTCTTCCGCTAGAACTGGCAAAACTTTTGTGTAAATTGATCATCATTTGAGTGAATTATGAAAAAACAAAAGGGGTCCTTTTACGAAATACAGGCGTGTACACGCGGTCGGCGCCGCTTGTCGGTCGGCCGTGAAGATCCGCCAGATACTGGCATAAAACATATACCGCAGTACATCACAATGTTAATTAGTGCATTTTTCAAATCGTGTGTTTTTTAGTAAAAAAATTCGTTAAAAGATAACTGGACACCTTTTTAGCTTCGTACGTAACGCAATCTAACACGAAGCGTGGCGCGTTTTCTTTGTGATAGCTTAGCTTTCTTCCCGTTCGTATTTATAGCGATTATATGAATATATTCGTCAGACGTACTTTCATCGGCTACACCCCTTCAGTCGGCGATGATGCAGTATCGAGTCATGTTTTTTTCTTGGCATAAATATGTTTATTTTGTTCAATATGTCGTTCAATAAAAGTAATCATCTCATAACATCTAGATATTTACAGTGTTTATAAAACATAGCCCGTTGTTGTCTTAATTTTCGTGAATAATTTGGCAAACGTGGGCTGATTGTAATAACCGTTTTAAATATCGTTATATTTACGGATAAATTTAATCCTAGATAAAGTTGGATAAGCTTACCATTTTACATTTAATTTCATTTTGAATCAGTTTGCAAAGTTTGAATGTACAACTATTATTCAAAACGAGAAAAGCAAAAGTTGTTTTTCCATTATCTAGCTAAAACGGACATTAAAATTAAAAAACACGCAAAAAAATATTCTATGTCATTCTACGTCATCAACCTCAGTCGCTTTAGCCAGTGTTGTCGGATTGTCCCTTGCGAATGAGAAAGGACCAGATGTTCCAGACTCATTATCAGTCCGCTAACGTTACATCAATTATTTGTCGCCTGATTGCTGAATCGTACGTAAACATAGTCAAAGTGTAGTGCGGAAGAGGACCGACCACTTTGCGCATTCACTTTGCAACTGATTGCGCTCGAGACCTTGGGGTTTCGCACTTTGACAGCGCGGCACATCTTTCATGATATTGGCATGCGATTTCTTATACTTGCGGCGGGCGGGTCTATGGGGACGCAGTTTTCTATCACAGGCTGAACGGTAGTTCAAGCCCTGTGTTAACGGCGACTTCTCTTTCCTATGGGGAAACCAAAAATTCGACCCCCACAGATATAAAACCCATAAACCGATTGAGATAAAATTTGACACGGTTGATTACGTCGGCGAGGGGACCCGTCATGCAAAATTTTATGCAAATCCCTCCAAGGGTGGCTTCTCGGCAAATGGGTGAAATATGCGCAAAAATTTTTATTTATATATGTTTTTTTAATGCACCCACAAGTCAGACCTCTTAAAGGATTTTTACGCTTAATGCATCAAACGACGCGGTTCTGCACAAGGAAGTGCTTTTTGGAGTTAGAAAATTAAAATTTAATATTTAACGTATTTATTCGCAAAAATCAGAAAATTACAATGGCGCCTATGGGGAAAATTAAACCATTTCTTAAACGGTCATAACTTTGGCTGCGTATAAGATACAGTCGTAATTTTTGGTTATATGTATGGTTTTCGGGGATGGCCAATCTAATGGTGTTATTCAATTTTACCCCGGACCCTCCCTGGTTGCCATGGCAACGAAATTTGAGACAAAATGAGCTATAGCTCGGTTTGTGTAAGAGATATCTACGAGATTTTTGCGTCTATAGGGGGTTTTCGGGGATGGGTCATTGAATGCTGCCAATCGAATTTTACCCTGATCGACTCTTTGCAATGGGAGTTTTACGCAACGGTCCAATAACTGCAATAATACGATTAGTTAAATTAGCATTATTGAAGTGTTTTCCGGCATATAAGCTTATTAAGCGGGTGATGCGTGCAATATTGGTTTGTTTATTTATATGGCCATTTTGTGGATATAAAAGGATTTTGTTCAATATTGTCAACAATACAGGCCAGCGATGACGTCATGTCTTACGCCTGTCGTCTGCTTTGTTCAGTCACGCTATTAGGTAGTGAGTAACAGTTGAAAGCGGCTTGGCTACTGTAAAAAATATCTGAGGCGCAATATTTTTTAAACTGATCACCAATAGGAAAACAGTATTTTAGTAATAAAACCGCAGTTTATACACTTGTTAACGGCGACATTAAAGAACTCGCACATCGAAAACAGCAAAAAATCACAAAAGGTGATATTATTCAGCAGCGCATTGACACACAGTCAGTGTGATGCGGGCAATATCACCTTTTGTGATTTTTGCTGTTTTCGATGTGCGAGTTCTTTAATGTTGCCGTTAACAAGTGTATAAACTGATGTTTTGCACATTTATTTCTGCTAACAGCTTCAGTATCTCGGTGCTGTTGTTTGTTTTCAACAACGCTCATGCGCTGCACGTTGGCTCACTTCATCGTCATTTCATTCATTTCTCTGCTTTAGTTCAAATCATCCTCACCATAGGGGCCTATATAATATATAATCTTCTGTCAATATTTTGTTTTTGGTAAACGGTAATTTTTGTGCTAAAACTCGGCAAAATTATTTCTTTGTTTCGTTTTAGATCTTTTGCACCAATCGTCCAATTGTCTTTCATTGTGTTGGGATGTTTTAGCGCGAATGCGTCTGTACATAATGCATACCATACCTCAGAAAACACTAGAAAAAATTGCCAAACTGTGGTTAATGATGTAGTTAAAACCAAACCTGTTAGGCGGTACTGGCTGAACTGCACCTGTGGTAAACTGCAAATAAAAATTTGAACCCAAAAATTAACTGATTACATGCTGAATGTTAATGGGTCAAGGACACTGACCTCTTAGCGACTTCACGATTGCGTGTATTTTTGTCTTGTAAAAGGTTTGACGGGTTCTGACAAAATAAATCGTAAAAATTGTTCTGTACCGGTAGGCTTACCAACATTAAATAAACTGTTCGGATTTCAAAGTCGCGGAGTCAAAGTCAAAATCACACCGAGCTGCGATATTTCAGTGAGTCATTTTTTCGACTATTAGCTTGGGCGTCGAAGCATTATTTGTTATTACATGCTCGTGCTGCGGGTATAAATTCTGGCGTTGTGATACATAATTGTAAACGTGTGAGTCAGTGTCTAATTTTTTTCGCGACTTACGGCGCTACAAAACTGTGTTTCGATCAACTGCCTGATTGATAAACTTGCTGATTTAACGACGATTTAAATAAACGATTCCAGAAATAGCAGTCGTCGAAGTAATCAACATCCATTAGGCAGATTTCGTTTTCATCTGGACTATTATAATAGGCTACAGTCCAACGACCTAGCGTTGGTGTTCCCTCACACTATTTCGTCACGGCTCGGTTGCGATCTGTGACGGAATTCCAGATAATAAACCGTCTGTTTGTCTGTCATCAGTCACCGAAATGCAACATTGCGAAAATGGATTTATGCGAACGTAATTGGATTTTTGACGACCAAGCCAAGCGGTTTGGAACTTTTGATAATTTCTCCGACATAACGTGTCAATGTTTGGAATCTGCTATGTCGCCGTGTCAGTTAAAGGTAAAAGAGTAAAGTCCGGTACTTGCTACAGCGCTTCTTACACGAGACGAACTCGTGGACAGAAGCGCTTTGACAATTTCGGAAGTGGCAGTCGATTCGCATGAGCTAATGATACCGCAGCGCACTATGCGGCCATCCATTGCCCGCGTTAAAAAAACAATTGGACCCGCGGTTTGCAGCTAGCAGACATACCACCGTCCCAATCAGCCACACTAAGCCTTCATCCCGTAGCCCGTAAGCTACTACTCATTTCCAGTCCCACGTAGGGTGAGAGGCTGAGTTGGCCTTATTTGCGAATCATTGCGATGTCTTCCGTTCTTCGGCCACTTTTCTTCTTCCTTCCATTTCGAGACCGCACTGATATCTGTGGGCTGGCCGGGCTGATGTGAAAAATGGGCCCCGCAGTAACTGAGTATTAACTGTATTGTCAGCAAGCTGCGACCATTGATGCTATTAAGATCTTTAATAGCGAAAGGATTGTACTTCTCAGGCCGAGGGTCTGAACAATATTTTCAAGACCAGATCAAGACCAGATCATAGTGGCGCCAGACGTTAAATTTACTGGGAGCAATTGCACGAGGTACCGGTAACGCGGATGTGCATCATGTATGTTAATTAGACCTTCCGTAGCTACTAATTCGAGTTTATACATTTTTCGCTACTTTATTTCCGCATCCCATAAATGCGGGCCCCTCAAAATTGCGGGCACAGTGCCGCAGCAGCCAATGCACACCCCTTAATAGGGCATTGCTCCCTTTACCTTTTTTCTATCTTCCTGGCTGTCTCTGTATTCTATTCCACTCTTCGTCTCCTCACTTAGCCTACGTGCTCTTTCATTCCTTATTCCTACCCGTTTACGTGCTGGCGGGCTATAGAAATCTCGTACACAGGCATACTCCAATTATAGGATGGAATTTTAACGATCAGGCTTGCAGCTAAAAGCGAAATGTAAGATATCGTTAAGTAAGAACAGTTAATATGGCAAGTCACACAATTACAAGTTTAAAATACGAATTGCCATTACAAGCTATTACGGAGCATGCCATTGAAATGTGCAAATATTTTATAAAACAAATGACACCAGCAGCACACAAAAATATAATTAAACCCAAAGTAAATCAATCGAACAGAATATGAAAGTTAATTTATTTTCATATAACAAAACTAATGTCAGTTAAGCATTTATTTTTCACAAAATAGTAACTCACGAGATAAGATGGGCGGCAAAGCACCGTCCTCTTCTGCAATTTATCGCCAAAAAATAAACAAAATATTAAAATGCGGTCAGTCACTAGAGTTATTTTAAAAAATAAGTTGGATGGTTTTAATGGCACACGGATATAGTGCATATCATTAAGATATTTTGCAATTTACGTTGCGTTCATTTCAACAAAACATCGTGCTAAAAATTCGTTGTCAATTTCTGCGTTTTCGTGACTTAGTTCAGACGCCTCTAATAGACGGCGCCAGGCGCGCTTCGGAGAGCGAGAGAACCTGACCCGATCTGACCTCGTCTTTCGTGCACCTTGCAGATGACATTTCAGACGATTCATCGCGTCACACTATTCGCGTCTGTCATGCAACGGCTGCAGGACTGCAGGTGCTGACCATCCAATTAGATGCAGCATACAACAAAAATGTAGGCAGTTTTGGTCGTAGCCGTTAAGGTATGCAGCATTCAGTCAAATTCGTGTAAAACTTCGTAACTTAATCACCAAATAATCGACTAATTTTCAGAATTATTGAGAAACGGAGGGACTGGATTTTTAACTTTTTTATTGCAAACTTGCTGTTGCGTCTGCTGATGAAAATTTTTTTTAATCGTTAAATAATCGATGCAGTTATGACAAAAAATATCAGGCTTAATTTCTGATTATCTTAAAATCAAAGACATTGTTTTTAAAAAAAATTTTTGCACCGAAAACTGATATTGATAACTAATAGTAAGAGTTCGTGTTGACCACAATACCGATAGACAATTCGTGAGTCTAAATTAGTTTTTCTGTCAAACTCTGTCTTTTAAAAGTATATTTCAAAGGTGCAAAGCTATAATACTATTGACCAAACCGCTAGCAAATATAACTACTGGTAAGAGTAATTTAATAAAAAAGTAGATTTATATAACACAAACCGTTTTAAAACTAAATTTTACTTTCAACTTGTCCATATTTTTTGCAAACGATTTTATCTGTTACGTGTTGTGCTTATAATCATTACCCGCTATTAAAACCAAAAAATAGTTTTTTTTATAAAATTCGCAAAACAAGATGATGACCTTGCTGATATAGATTCTCTAAGTACTTTTGCTCCAGTGTCCCTCACAGACAAACCGAGTGCGAAGATATGCCGAAGAGTAATAATCATCGTGCCGGTGCCTGCAGAAAGTGTGTGTTATCGACGCGTAATGACGGCATAAGCGTCAAATGTCGCTGTCAGTGACCGCTGCAGTCAGTCATCAGACCACCCACATAGTACCTGCACTCCAAGACTTCCCGACATTTTGAGGCCGGAAGCCCGACTTCCAATTACACGTCACGACTGACGACATTGGCAGCGTGATATCGACATCGATGACGACAGCTGCTGTTCGCGGGATTGACTGAAAGTGCCGGACATAAAATTGAGGGCAGGCGCGCGCCCATGCTGGCGGTTGAACCGAATGAACGAACGCATCGAATTAACCGTCGCAGCGTCATCAAGTTTCCTGCGCTCAAAATTACGCATCATGCATCTCGTTATATCGACGCACGCCCAAGAATTAATTCAATTTTTCTAAGTTACTGCACGTAGTAGGTCTAGCTGTGTAGCCTATGGTACAACAGACTAGAATTAATTATTCTTTTAGTGATCAAGCAATTGAATCTGTTGATGTTGTAAAAGACTTAGGGGTACTTGTAGACAGTAAATTAAACTTTTTTTCAACACATTTCTGACATTACTGAGAAAGCTCATCAACGTGCCAGTATGATACTGAGATGTTTTCTGACTCGAGATCCATTTGTTTTAATTCGAGCCTTCAAAATTTATGTAAGACCTCTTGTCGAATATGCA
>Ga0209367_1008433_pt1 | contig 14089 bp, 4 predicted proteins | sample WorMetLIZISLAND2_FD_187412 | JGI IMG/M metagenome (GOLD analysis project Ga0209367, IMG submission 187412) | Marine gutless worms symbiont microbial communities from Max Planck institute for Marine Microbiology, Germany - Olavius geniculatus... ... | reverse complement strand
AAAAAAAAGTGTAGTAAATTTCGAACACGGAGGGGTGTATATTTCACCTATATGGGGAGCAAAAACCCCTGGGCGGATTGAGCCCAAATTTTGTTTGGTGGTAGGCGTCCATGACGTAATCACGCCATTAAAATTTGGTGACGATCGGTTCAGGGGTTTTTGGTTGGCTGAGGGTCAAAGTTTGCATTTTCCCATATACTTTGAAGGTCGTCCTTACAACACTCACACTACCGTGTGAGTGTGATGTTCAGTTTTCCCTGACCTGTAGGAACCCTGTAACTAGCACTGGCCATAAGCCGAGGCTTTCAACCCCTTGTTGGGAGTAAATTTTTGCTGTTTTAGAGGACGACTGATATTATCACATCGTCCTTACACACAGTTGTAAACAGGTAAGTTTTTTACATATATAATAATAACGCTGTACCAAAGAACATGCTCTCGTAGACTGCGGAAGGTGTTTAAAAGTGTAGGAGGATTAGCAAACCATGGAGCGCAGAGCCGGAACTTGAAAGGGGCGTCTGGACGGACCCGGCGGATCCCACAGTAGGTTCCAAGCAGATTTTAGCCCCCTGTAGCTAAAATAATAAGCAAGGAAGAACATGGCCTACTCGTTCCCATTTCGCACTTTTTTGTCGTACCTTTCACTGATTTTCATTTAAGCAGAGGTAATAAAGTTTTTTTACACGCAAAAAGTGAGGGGCACGTGTTCTCTTTTGTCCCCGGGGTTCTGTGGTCTTTGCTTCTTCTATTACTTGTACGTTTTATATCTTCAGCGAATTTGATCTTGTCTGTCGGTTATTCTCCCGTCCCAGCTCTCGTTTTTTTGTTGAAGATTTCGACCAGCGCTCAGTTTTGACGGACATTTGGCACCTTCAGCGCCGGTCTCCTGACGTCGGCCATCGATGCATTAACGCGCGGCTTCATCGGCTTAAAGTCAAACCGCACCATTTCGGTCTGTGGTGGACTTGTAGGCTACAGCTTGTTGCGGATTTGCTGCAATATTTCAATTTGTTGTACAACTTAATGTGGAGCAAATCCACAGACCACAGGAAACCGAAGTCGGTGAAGTTTTTTCTTGAACGTGCGGCTTCATCGCCTTTACTAACCAGATTAACTGGCAGCCGATCGGCCGGCGTCATGTCTAGCAGAGACTATCGCCACGGGACTGCCGTCTCAGCACGCTGCAGAGATGATTAGAGCGATGAAGTGTTCCCATCGATCACAGCTGCTAGCCTAGAGTCGCTGCATGCACACTCGACGACGTTACTTAACTAGCGTTGTCACTGCGTCGGCGGCGGCGTTGTCTCCCGACTAGTTTCTACATCTTCTCACATCGTCCGCGCTTCACTGTTACTGCACGATGACCGTCGATCTGTGATTAACGCGTCTCCCAAGACGTGCCATTTGCCGAAGCAGTTGGTTTATCGAAAGACAAACGACAGACGAAAGCTGTTCCGACGAAAAGTATGCCGGACGAATATTACACAAGTGATTCGTAGCACTGAAATGTAGCTTTACTGCTACAGAACGTACTGAATCAACTTTGTTTATGAGCATCTGGAACAATAAATACCTTAAGTTTTGTTAACATTTTGGCATAAGGCACACACACACACCCAAGACAGTGTTAGTTTCAGTTTTGCAATATTAGGCTTACTCCATGTGCACGCCAGGCTCTCTCGTACGTCACAATATGCCACTTTTTCAAAAAAAGTGCGATTATTTTTGGTGTCCAGAAATTTGTATACTTATTTTTAAAATTTTTATTTGAAAAATATTCTATTATTATGCGGAATCGCTTTTTGCAACGCAAGCGATTCCGCTTAAGGCCGGTTCACACTAGCCGTATTCACGGGCCGTAAATACGGCCCGTGTGCGCAGCCCGTGAACACGGTTGCGTTTTTTCTAGTGTGAACAGCGCATTAGCGAGCCGCGATTCCTACACATTCAACGTGGTCCGTCTGTTGTCTGTCGTCTGTTTGTTACATTCATGTTCGACGGATGGCGCCATCTCGCAGGTAGACTTGTAAGGTCCAATGACACAGTGTGTTAAATAGAAGTTTCTGATTTCCGGGAAAATGTGAGATTTGGGGGTCGAACTTTATCTTCAGACAAAACATACATTTGCAAATTGCAGCCAAACCGTCAGTCTTCTGCTGCTACTCGGCGCATACAACGAACGATTTCGCTTTTGCTGCCAAATTACTTTCGCTCTTGTTTAGTTTTGCATCAGAAATCAAGACACGGTTCCTAGATGGAGTAGACCAACGTCGGCGGAGTGACGGAGAGCGACAACAGCGCGCGTGAACAGTGGAGCGACTGCTTGGCACTACTGTGTGACTGTATAGTGAGTGCTGTAGGCCTATACGTGCTGGCAGTTAATCCATCACGCTGCACCCCTGTCAGTCCAGCGCCGACTCCAGCGAACCGTCTGTAATTCCTGCGACACTCACATCATGAGCTCGTCTTGTCGACAGCACGTCACAATACGAAACGCTATGTCTATATCATTATCATGTTGCTTGCATGACTACACAGGATGCCCTGTCGTATTTTAAATGCCACTTTTTCATATCGTGCGAATATTTTTGAAATTTTGGCATTGCTATGCAAGCCACTACTGTTTCTGTTCCCGACCACCCACATGAGCAGAATATATTGTTATTTATGCAACGAGCTTGCTGTTTGCTTGGCAGATCTTTTCAGCACTTAATTTGTGCCGATAATGTCTGTCCGGTACGGATCTCGGAGGCGGTACACCGTACCGGCAGTTGTTGTTGTCACAATGGTGATACGCTGTATACTTGCGGGCTCCAAAATATCGCAAAATCCAAAATCATTACTCAACAGATGTTTTTCTAAAACCGAAATGCACCAACATCTGTTTTCGGCTGGAGATTAGTCCCTGAGCCCGCTGGGGAGCTTACAACGCTTCCCTAAACTTTTTAACCGACATCTCCCCTCCACACCTTTGACATCGCCTTGATTCTTGACTGTGCTGTACCACCACTTCTTTCCTATAAGTTATACACCGTGGATTTTACATAGGAGATGATAACGATAACGACAGGCCATACTGCTGTAATACTCCGCAGCCTGTTCTGACAAGCCAGAACAAAATTAGCTAGGTCGATGTGATATCTCAGTTTAAACGGTGAAACTTAACAGTCTAATGATTTGATTGAGATATTTTTACTAGCAGCTGCGACTGCTTGATTGTTTGACTGTCTATTTGTATTTCTGTTTTGTTTCGTTTATTGGCATTGCACTTACATGATAATTCGCACACTGTAAATATTCTGCTTATTAAATCACATTATCGTTTTATTTTTAATTTTTTTGTCCAGTTGCTTTAGCATTAGGCCTAGGTTAACTCTAAATTAAGTTTAGCGGTAGGCCTAGGATCAAACCCCCCAAGACAACCTCACACAGCCACACCAGCGTTGCTGCTACAGACCGCCCTTCACATAAAGAGAGGTTACGGTTGAATAGGGACTGCTACCATACTGCCGCTGTTATTTGTCGCAACTATATACATCGTAGCCCGCGTCTGATACCAAAGCCAGTGCAAAGATACGGAAATTCAACATAGATGATACCAAATAAAACAAAGACCTCATTTTATGACATATATGGCTAGGATACGGTGGATATATTTCGTCGTACGTGATTCCAGCTGGCATATCGGCCTGGATGTGAATGGATCTTTCAAAATGGCGCACACACGCACACATAAACGAAGAAAAATCAATGTCAAGCAACAGCAGCAAGCAGCATCCATCCAACGGCCTCATCACGAGTAGAATATGCTGACCATAACATCCGCCGGAGCACAATGCAGAGAAGCCTAAGCTGACGAAAACGCGAGCGAATCTCTTCCAATAAAGCAATAAGACAATGCCTCGTTTCATTAAACTTTGTTTCATAGATTTTATTGAAATTATAACTTATAAACAGTAGACAAAAAATCGAATCTAGCCAACGGTGCAATATACGAGTAGAAATGACACAACAAGAGAGAGATTACTGTGCATACGTGACAATTAGGATGACGGGTGATTGTTGTCACAGTGCAACAACGGGATACGGTCACCGTCGACTTCGTTTGCGGTTCATTAAATAATGTAAGTTGTATTTTATCGCAAAAGTTGGCATTTGCTGCAATAAAACGAAATACGTTGTTTACAATTGTTTTAGTTTATTTTACTTTATTTAATCTGTTCGCACATTTTTGTGCAAAATTGCACGCCACATGTACAAGCCACTTAACTGATGACTAGATCATCATGGAACAGCGATGTGCACGAGACCTTCTGAGCCGAGACCGAGACGAGACGTTGTAGCCTAAGAGATGCTGGCCGAGACCTTGAAGCTCCCGAGACTCTCAAGAGTCTCCGGAGCTTTAACGTCTCGCCGAGACGTTTTCCGTTGACGTATGGGGAAACACATTGACAATGACATTGACAATACGAATTAATTAGCTCGCACCATGGTAAGCGCTTTCTATTTGCGATATTGTGGGTTTTTGCACTTTATTTTGACAATTATCACTAAATAATTAACTGCGTGCACCGTAAAGAATTGTAACTGCAGTGCTGTAGACATGAGCCATTATGTTTATCGCAATTTGCAAGCAACTGAAATTAGTAAACTACAGCTGATTATAGCCTTATACGTCGTCGACATTTGGCTGATAGGATTCATTCTGACATCATACACTTTAACTTCATTGCGACTAGGTCATTTTGTGACGAAAAAAGACTGGCATGGCATAATTCTGCTTTATGATAAATAAGTAAATGAAAAAGTAAAAAACTGGAAACGAATATGTTTAAGCCACAAATGTTATGCTGGTTAGTATCGCTATAGCTGCAGCTGCACATGCATAAAACGTCTCGACGAGACGCAATGGCCCGAGACCCGAGACGAGACTACTGGGCCGAGACAGAAACATATTGCTCCGAGACCGAAACGAGACCGAGACGTTGAGGATTTTGTCCGAGACGAGACCGAGACGAGACGTTAGCACGTCTCGAGACCGTCTCCACATCCCTGTCATGGAGTAGGCCTACAACATAGCCTAAGCCATACTCCAGCAACATAGGGTATGCACGGAAACACTCATTTATGCAGTGTAGCTTTAGACAACTTCGCTCTAGATCCCCATAGGGGCTCTTCTCCTGTACGACGTTTAGGACCTCCCAGCATTAAATTGTTCTCGGTACGAAGCATCCATAGTTAAGAGTCTGCAACGTGTCTCTAAGCCGGACATAACATGCGCACTGAGATAGTCGCCGACTAGTCGGCCGGTGACAAGGCGACCTGGGTGGGCCGTAGGTGTACTGACGGAGGTCGACAAGAACTCGCATAGCCTAATCCTCGACTGTGTTCACGGCGGATCTTCTTAATAGAGACGATGTTAGCCAGCGGCCCGTGAGAACGGTCCATTGAACGAACGAAACGAACCGACAGGACACTAGTGCATGGACGCGCGGACAGTCGTTAGAAACTCGACGGACATTAGCCGGAGATGCGACGACGGGATCGAACATTCCCTGGGAAGGACGACACACGTGTGACGTTCTGAAGTATGTCCGTGATGCCTGACCAGTGACGTTATACTCATTAGATCAAGACTAATTAGGTCGGAAGTTGAGTAAAAAAAGAAAAGACGTGTAAAAAAGGAACCAAATTGGACTGAATCGATCTCGCTTTGTGCACTTAGCGAAACGAACTGAAATGAAATAAACTAAACAGCGAATTCGTTAGCTTACTACAGTTGTTACAGTCCGTGCAAAGCAACCAAACTTGGCGTTTTCGTTCAGTTCAGTTCAGTTCAGTTCAGTCCTATCGCTTTGTACGCGTTTTAATTAGGCAAATTTATCAATCGCATAATGTCGGCGAAGAGCCTACCAAATCTCAGGCTGTAAACGGTAACGATAGCTATAGTATTGATGAGCTTTCTTCACACAAGTATACTCTCCGAGGGCGTATCCGTTGTGTGTTCGATAGACTCACATACAAAAGAAACAAATGCATTATGTGTCGCTTTGCCGTCGCTAAGCCGAGATTCATCGAACACCGGTCTGCAGCTTCCAGAGTTTTAAGCCACGACTGTCTGTCACGGCCAGGTCTTCGTCTCCAATCTGCACCTGAGTGTGGGAAGCGCAGGCTTGCAGAGCTCGGTAGTGGTCTGGACCTGAAACCACTTGGTTGAGATGGCCAAAGAAAGACAGACGGCGACTCGGGACAGTGTCTGACAACATTCTTTGCAGACTGAAGTATATTTGACAGGTCTTTCATGTTTTAACAAAAACTGTTTGTACATAATTTTGTTGTTACGTAAGCGTATTGTAAGCTTACACAACGTACAGTATTGTATAGTCTAGACGGACTATTCGGCGTTTATTAGTCGTTTACGACATGGTTTGCAGAGTGAACGCCAGTCTCACACGTTGCCATATAGATACGACGACGACAACAACAACAACTACTACTACTTCCACTAAACTCTATTACTACTACTAAAATTACTACTACAACAACCACAGTACTACTACTAGTAGTACTTAAGCATTGTGGGCCTAATAATGGCCATCGTGCTAATATCAGTAGGCTAGTAAAGTACAGTAAGTAGGCTAAGAAAGTAAGTAGATTTATCTAGTGCACAGTGTTAACGGGAAAACCGAGCATAGTTGTAGTAGTGTACGCCCGGCATATTCTACAGTATAGATACTCGTCCCCAAAGCATCGTCACCATACTGCATAAAACTCCCGAGGACGAACGTACCACCCGGGAGTGGCGCCCTCGTCCGTCCGTCCGCTCCTGCTGTTCTCCTGCATGCTGCCTTCGTGGAGATTACCGAGAAATCATTAGCGTCTTGTGCGATGCACACGGACGCACGGACAGACAGACAGACAAGCAGAGGAGACGTGTCCCGCTCGCTGTGACATTAACGAGCACAAAACACGCACGCACGTTATTCTTCAGCAAGGCGAATATTACAACGACGACGTTCCTTGTCTCCAGTCGCAATCATTCTTTACTGCAGCATTCCTGCGAATTCTTAAAGCTTACTATACGTAGGCCCACGCATCTGCGTAGTATATACATGCCTATACAGTCAACGGCAGTTTCGCGTAACGGCCTCGTTGTCGGGACCTTAATGAATCCACGGAGACAATAATTCGACAGCAACTGAACATCTCGAGATACTGGCCTTATACTGGGCCTACCGCTTCTTATACGTCACAACAGCGTGAACAACTTTGCCAGATGCGACCGTTGTGTGCTAGAATGCTGATCGCTGCAGACTTATTAATATTTTATTATTTATATATGCCGTAAAAACGACATTATACTTTTGCTCATATACCGTAGGTTCGTCAAATATTGGACCACTTTTAACACTTATTTACTGGCTCCCTCATCATGCTTTAAACGTGTCACTCACTCAGGGGCGTCCACTCAATCGACAGGTGGAGGCAAATGCCTTTTGGAAAAAGTTGGGGAAGCACAAAATTAAAAACTGGGAGAAATATTTTTTGGTGGCAAATTGCCTAAAAATGCATTGCACTTAATGCGATAATTCTGCTCGCTTTGCTTGCAGATTACTTATAGCCGCTACTTTCAGGGTCATATTGAAGGGGGGTTAGTGGATTCAAACTCTCCCTTCCCCACGAAATTTTCAAAGTTAATGTGACAATTCTGCGTACAACAGTTCAAACGAAAAATTTTTTTGCTCGCTTCGCTCGCATACTATTTGTACCCTCACTTTTAAATTTATTCCGCCGCCCTTGTCTCCGATTATTATTTGAACTGCATGCACAAAATTTGGTCAAGTGATTCTGAGGAAAATAATTAAAATTGTTGCCACTAGATCTCATATTTTAAGGCTGAAATGCACTAAATTTGATCTTGGCTAGGGCTCCGCCCTAGACTTTACTGTGGGAGGTCACAGTGCTCCCCAGTTCCTTAGCTGGATTTGAGGGGTCCTACTTCTGAAGAAAAGAAATGAAATAAAAGGCGAAAAGAGGATAAAAGGAAAAAAGAAAGGCAGGGAGAGAAAAAATAGAAAAATAGTGGATAGGGCAAAGGAAAGGCAAAGTCAAATCCTTTCGAACAAAAATTCTGTCTACGGTCTTGCCTGCTTTTAAAGTTGTGGTGCCACGTGCTGCCCTTGTTTGCCTAAATTGTTTAGACTGCACTAAATTTGGTCAGTTAGTTATACAGAAAATGACTAAATTTGTTGCTAAAATGCACCTAATTCGATTTTGGCTGGGTCTCCGCCCCAGGCCTCGCTGGGGGAGCTTACAGCGCTCCCCCAGATCTCCTAGCTAGATTCAAGGGGTCTTACTTTTAACGGGATGGAGAGTGGAAAGGAGAAAGGGAAGGGAAAGAACAGAAAGAAAGGTAGGGCAGGGAAAGGAGATGGAAAGGAAGGAAAAATTGAAGAGGATGGCAAGGAGGAGAAAGAGAAGGTGGGAGAGGAGAAGAGGAAAAGGGGAGGACATCCGAGTTGGGGGACATTGCCTTTTGGTGCTAAGAAAAATGGACGCCCCTGGCTTCACTTAGAAATTACTAATGTCAGTATTTTTACATTACATTACGCTTTTTTAACGTGGCCTAAGTAAAAAATTTCAAGGTCCACAAATAAAACCGCAAGTCACGACAAAACTGTGTATGAATGTCCGAAAACCATGACAATGTGTCACGTGCGACAATGTCTGGTGGCCTGACGAAAGTCCAAGACCTAGCGCACACCATGGGCGGTGGTTAATTAATATTTTAAAATGTCAGCTCTGAGTTTAACCCGAGATGAACCCGCCCACAACTTGCATAGTCCATACAGCAAATGAGATATAAGCCTATCCAAATGAGATATGCCGATTATTGCATGTAACGCGACTATGGCAGCGCTCTTAAGATGCGTTTCTTTGCCCTGAGACTGTGACATGCCCTATTTTCAGATAACACAAGCTGCAGCGGCATCGCAGCGTGCCAGTGATTATAGATCCTAATGTGTGTTATCAGAACTCATCAGTATGAGAATCCCAGGAACCAAGCTCCGTATGCCAGTGTCATGATATCATAATGTCATTAAGCGACAGAGTGCTCTATTTCACTGGACAGATGGACAGTTTGGACGTACGCCCGCCCGCTGTTTTATGTAGGCTACAGCATTTGCTGCCAGCCCGCCACTCGCACACGAAACAGCATTTAACGTTCAAAAGCAAAAAGTGTTTCAGTTTCATGGGGGCTTCGCCCCCGGACCCCCCGACCAGGGGCTCTGCCCCCGGACCTTCGTTATAGGCTCGCGCTCTGCGCGCTCGCCATGCCCCCCTTTGCCAAATCCTTAATACGCCACTATCTACGAACTATTACGGCCATTCGGCGCTGCTGTCCGCTTCAATTAATTTCAGTTCATGTTTTCGACGACGCGAAAGTAACTCGAAAGTCAGCACGACACGAGAAGTAATAATAATTGTTTTGACGAGCAATGAATTCGGTCATATTCTATTCGTTCAGAACGCGTCAACTCATACGTGTATGACGACGTTGCGACAATAGGCCTAGGGGCTACTAGCTGTGTGTGCGTGTGACATCATGCCCACGTTCCACTACGTCAATTCTAATATTCGAACGTACGCGTCCAGTAAGCGTACAGTTCAATAGTTTCATTTCATCATCACAGTTGCTATGGTGACGCCGCCGACATTGGCGTGCGTGGACATCGGCATTAGAGTGGATCAAAATTGTACTTAATTTATGCGGGGATTTTAATATTTTGATGTAATTAACGTAAAATCAAAATAATAAATGTACTGCATCGTGGGAACACATCTAACATCTTCTAAAGTTGAATTTTTGCCATTATTTATTAATTGCTATTTTTGGATTAATTTATGAAATGTTTGTTTGAAATACGAAAACACTTATAGGAAATGAATATGTACTACTTTTTGAATAAAAAGTTGAAGATGAAAACTAAAGTCACAGTGAACAGCTTCAAAGAATGCAGATAAGGCAACTTAAAAATGTGACTCGCAGCAATCTACAATAAAAGTAATCTGTTTAAATATCTTTGCCATCTGCGGCGTTTGTTGCTAACCATATTTATATCGTTATTTCTGCTTCTCCGGCGACAATTTCAATACCACATTTTCACTGTCACGCGCGCCTCAACTAGGCTTACCCAAATGTACCGATATGACTAGGTCTAGTGGCCTACTATTGTATTAAATGGATGTTGATTTCAGAGTTTACCATTTGAAAATGAGAGGCGATTGAAAAATCTATCGCACCGCACAGGGTAGGCGATCGATAGGTGATCGATTATGACAGGGACATACTCTAATTTTATAGTACTGTAGAGTGTAGACGCTAAAATCAGAGGTGTCTATTTCTGTCAGCGCCAAGAAGCAACCGCGCCCAAAGTCACACTAACCCCTTTTTCCTTTCCTACCTTTTTATTGTTCTCCTTTCGTTTCTTCTTTTTTTCTTTCTATTTTTTTTCCTTCTCTTCTCCGGAAAAAAAGACTTAGCCAGCGTTCTATAGAGTCCGGCGCGGAACCCCGGCCACAAATGCATTTTTACGAGTTTTTTGGTTTCAAAAATTTATCCCAAGAATGCAAAAATTCCCACAGTTTAATTCCCAACTTTTTGCAAATAGCATCCTGCTTTCCACTTGTCAATGGTCTGGACGACCCTGGCTAAGACTAAGCCACCGACGTCACTCTTTACACTCAATGATCGCTTAGGCCCTACACAGATCCACGAACGAAAAAGAACAGCCAGAAACATGACATAACAGCAATGCAAATGCACTGTTAAAACGTAATAAACAAAAATTGTAGAAAACAAGTATCTTTTAAAAAGTTTCCGTATTGTCGACTTCTGCTGAAGTTTAAGTAAAATCTGACCAATGGAAAATTTGCTTCAGTTCGGCGACCAAAAATCACTCGGCGTGGCCAGCGAGTAGGCGATCGAAACTAGCAAGTAGAGAGCACAGCCGGGAGGCTTGAACCAAATAAACTCGTCTTTCTACGACCGCAATGTACATCGTTTGCCGCCTGTCGGTCAGATTAGTTCGTCGCCGTTTCCTGGTAACACAGCAGAGCGTCCGGCGTCATAAAATGGCGCCGTTTTGTTGAGTCAACGAGTACAGCATCATGCCGTTATCATATAATTGTTGCGTCTCACGCTTCGCAGCTGCTGAAACTAATGGACTGTTTACACTGCATCAGATTAGCAAGCCTGGTTATCGACCGTCATCATGTGGCATGTCTCTGATGAAGAGTTGCTGTTTCCACGACTTGTCGGTGTCGCCACAGTAGCCTACCCGATCAAAGCTCAGTGATGGGCAAACCACAGTCCTAAACTCTGTAGCCTAAGTAGGCCAATGTGATATTAGCACCAACGTATACAAACTGTTGTACGAGCCTGTTTAGATTTCACTCATCATTCAAACAGTAGGCTGGACAATTTCGACTTCCTTAAACAGTGGACAAAATTTGGTGTTTGGAAAAACGGTAACGGACGCTAGCTCAAAGCGTTCTTGTAGGCCTAGTAGTTCCGCGAAACTCTAAAATTGGAGCATTGAGCTAATCTACATTACATACCACCGAAAACATGCCACCTTGCCAAAAACAGCTATCAAGCTGTGACAGGAAGTAGGCCCCATCCTATACATGTACAGTAGTTGTGTGTCTTTCACTGCTATGTGAGGGCGACGACGAGAAAGGCCCCTAAGTATTAGTGGGTGTAGGACTGCAGCGTTAAGTTGCGAAAGCGAGGTTATAGGTCTATGGCCCCTACAGGAGTGGCGACGAGAGGAAGGCTTGAAGGCAATCATTGGCGGAAATGACGAATTAAAGCGTCGATCGATCCTGAGGCTGAAGAGCCCCCGTGTAATGGCCTGGGTAGTCACAAGTCTCATCAGCCGCAGGTCTAAGTCCTCAGCGCTTCTCGATGTCATCAACGATGTGCTTAGGCAACGCTTGATGAAACGTCAGTATCGCCTTATGCGCTCGATGTAGGATCCAAAACATGATAAGCTTACAAACGGCCAATTAACTTACGATTTCCGCAAGATGATTTCAGGAAAAAGATTGTACTGCAATTCCGTGGCGTAGGTTGACAATCTTTATGAGCCTGATTTCGAGTAGTTTGGCTGGTTCTCGGTTTTATTTCAGATTTAAAGGTGCTAGCATCAACTGCAAAAGTCATTACAATTTCATGACCTACTTTGTCGTTCGTCGCCGTCTCTCGTTTCAGCTTCTGTAGTTATACTAAATCCCTAATAGACGGTTATATTCCATCCCGTCAAGCATGACGTTTGAAACGTTGTCGTGCCTTGTAGACTACACATAATGTAGGCTATCTTTAATAAATAACTTTGCCGTAGTTTTAAATGTGTAGGCTGTCTCTGTGATGCAACTGAACATTCCTTCTTTTTCTGTTCTCGTTGTATGAGACTATCCAGTTTGTACCCGTGACACATTATGATGTCAGCATTACGTCAGGACTAGCAAAGAATATTTAATCAACTGCCATATTTTGTTGCAATATTTTGAATTAGTATTTCTTCAGCTACAACTGGTACAAATTTTGTGTAAATTGATCATCATTTGAATGAATTATGAAAAAAACAAAAAGGGGTCCTTTTTATTAAACACCGTGTACGTTCATTCAATCATTTGTCTCTTCTGCCCATCTACCGTCGTACACTGTCATTCTGTTGTTTTGTTTTTATTGTAGGCCTATGTACGCCATGTTTATAAATTTGCAGCTAATATAATACTCTATCTCCGGTGCTTTAGAGCTCTCGACACGGGTCTGTTGAATCACTCAGACTGATAACGTAGTTTTTGCTGTTTTTTATCCAGTAATTTTTAAATACTTCTAACTTTTACTGACAAAATCAAATGTGAATTATAGTGAAACCGATGCACGCGACACGACGTTTCATCAATCATCGATATCCTAGTTTTTACTCTCGCACGGAACGCGACCACCGATCGTATCCGGAGAAAGTGCCGGGCTGTCAATGCCATTATTAATGGCCAATCTCCACGGCAGTCACATACGTTATGTTATCTTTTAACGGTCGATCAGTGAGCGGCATTCTTGTCAGCTGGCATTAGCAGTTACGCCTATATGGGATGAATGAAACACAGGCTCATGGTTGCGACTGCATCTATCTTCTGTTTAGTAGACAGATCTCCAATTAACTTAGAATAGAAACTAGTGATCGAATATGACCGTCAAACAATGCTGCCAGATAGTTCTGTTTTAATTTATAGGCCTAATTTACGAGTTAAAACGGTGTATCTTTACTCAATTCTGCAATGTAGCCGATAAAGACTTAACAAAAAGACTAAAGACTAAAGAGAGAAAAGGCTAAGCCGAGCCATGTACTGCACGTGCAAAATAGTACAGAATTAGTTGAAGGCTTGAAGCATTAATAGGTTTTAATAACTTCACTAAACATCACAGCATGAATAGAAATAAATAGTCCATGCATAAAAGGGTGGGTTCCTAAAAGGTTAACAGCTCAAGACATTCATCAGTCATAAGCTTAAGCAGCCTAGCTCGGATCAAAGATAGCTAAGACATGTACAACTTTCTAGCAGTATATCATGGTGTGAACTGAATTCATGAGTAGTTTCTTAAGCGGCATCATTCAAGCTGTGTCATACAGGTTATACAAAAAACCCATATGTTAGTAGCAAAAATCAGAGCTCCTAGGCTAAACCAAAAAGGCAATAATAAACACCAATTGTTTATCATAAAAATACTCTCATTAACAACCGTTCAACACAAACAGCACACCTCCTAAACAGTGTCAGTCATCACAAACTGGGCAAAAAGTAACAATATAGTTAACCACCAGCTGTTGACAAAGTCTACAGGGTGGTCCAAAAAAACGGATACCCAATTTTATTTTTTGGGATAACTTGGGTAATTCAGCACCAATTTTAACCATTCTTTCACTGTTACAAGCAGAAATTTATGGCGCGTAAACGTGAAGTTCTTCCGCCCACCGCACCTTTATTGTGTGACCACATTACCTAGCAAAACAAACAC
>Ga0209367_1008432_pt1 | contig 14090 bp, 6 predicted proteins | sample WorMetLIZISLAND2_FD_187412 | JGI IMG/M metagenome (GOLD analysis project Ga0209367, IMG submission 187412) | Marine gutless worms symbiont microbial communities from Max Planck institute for Marine Microbiology, Germany - Olavius geniculatus... ... | reverse complement strand
CATTCAGATGTCACTTAAAGACCCACTACTTTCAGTCAGCCTTTTCTGCCACCTAGCGTCCATCATCCTATGCGCCCCGATTCTTTCTGAGACTTTGGCACTTTATAAATCATTTACTTACTTACTTACTTATCTGCAGCAGTTTGGCTGCAATTTTCAACACAAGTTTTCGCCTGCATTTGCGTTCTTGAAAACTGTTTTTTTACTTATTTAGTGATAAAAATTAGTATGTTCAGCTTTTCCTAGCGACAGCTGGGCTATTGTTCAATGCAGGCTCATCTGCTGAGTAGCCTGGTTCACAGCATACTTCACAAGAGAGCTAGAATGGTGGACAGCAACGATGGAGATGATGACACTGATGATGGGTCCGTGGAGGAGCAGATATTGGCCAGTGTAGAAGCAATGCTGCATTCACTCATTGACTGCATGGCTAAGTGCGAACCGGAGGACTTTGAACTGGTCTGTTCTTTCTTGTGGCTTCAGATGAGCCAACTTATTTTTGTTGTCATTTCCTTGTTTTGCGTGATCCAAATTAAATCGCAGATGAGTTTTTTACACATGTTTGCTTGCAGTTTTCTTTTTTTTCGTTCACGTTTTTTTAAATTTTGTTTTACTTGTTGTTTATTAGTTTTTTGATCACAAGTGGTCTTTCGTATGAAAAAAAGACGGTGTAAAGAATGTTGCATGACATATGATACAATAATACAATAGGATGTGATACATGTTTTGCACTGGAAAACCTTTCAGGCAAGCTGCTGGTTTGATCAAGCATGTAAGATGGAAGAACTAAAACTGTTCTAAATGGAACTGAAAAGAAATTGATGAAACACATTGTGGTATTTAAAAATCAAGTAACGAGCAGGTTATTGGAGACGTGCGATAACAATGTTGCATCACTGACATTACTCATTGTTTAGCTGGGTTAGCACTGAGATGGGTGACCATTTATGGGTACACTGTTTTTGTATTTGACCATACTGCGTAGGTCAACTCAGCCTGGCCATTCGTTTAGGGGTAGACAAAAGGGTCACAACCATTGCTAGTGAAGAAACGTCGAGTTATGCATAACAGTAGGTCTTGTTAGCAAACTGCTGGTATACTGATGCAGTCGGTCAGAGGTGCTGGCTGACTTGGGCTGTGTGTTGGCTTAATTGGATTTAAGTCGAAGCGCTGAAAAGAGATGAACTCCCATACAATGGATGCGGCTGTTTGTACATAATCTTTTTTTTCTTTTTATTCAACTGTGCTGTTGTGATCTTGCGTATAGGACAAATCTGCTGACTTTTCTCCACTGACAAGTGTTGGAGTTCGTAATACAATCTATGCTCTGCTGGTCTCCGGTGTCTATGAAGTTCTTATTGAATACGAGTTCTTCTCAGCCAACTATGAGTAAGTTTTTATTAGCTAACCAGCCATACTTAAGTAACAGTCGAGCTATTGGCATGGTTGTCATCCATCCGTTCATCACGGATGTACCGTGGCTAAACGGTGCAAGATAGAGCCTAAGTTGCTTATTGATCACTAATAGAAAGTCGTATACTGGCTTTCAAATGAGATATAAATCATTGACCTTTGATGACCTTGAAGGGTAATAACGCACTATGGTAAGCCAATCATGTAGTATTGTAGGTGAATGGTAAGTTGTAGAGGGTCAGTGATGGTACCATCGGATAGGGCGGTGGCGACTTCTTATAGGTTGTCGATAGTAACCATGTCTCCATCTGCAGCAGTTTGGCCGCAATTTTCTGTGGAAAGTTTCAAGCTATAAGTGGCAGTATCTTGGAAATGGTGAGAGATAGGGCAAGGACTTCACATTCGCTTTGCATCACCTCGTTGTTCTGGCTTAGTTTTCATTATGCCAATGATATTGCTGAACAGTACTCAGAAGTGTTTCTTTTTCCATTCATCTATCTTTCTCTCTGTGTCCAGGTCCGTGCGTCCAATATTTGAGGCGCCATATCTCCATAACGGTGCCAGATGGACGCATGGTCACTATGGACTACCCATAGGAACTTGGCCCTCGGGAGTCGAATGGTCACGTGACCGATGACGTCACGTGATCCCCAAAAGGTCAAACTCGTGACCCCGTTACCTTTAAGGTGCCATATCTCCGTAACGGTGCCTGATAGACGCATGGTCACTATGGGCCACCCATAGGAACTCGGCCCCCGGGAGTCGAATGGTCACGTGACCGATCACGTCACGTGACCACAAAAGGTCAAAGGCGTGACCCCATTATCTTTGAGGCGCCATATCTCCATAACGGTGCAAGATAAACGCATGGTGACGATTGACCATTTATAGTGAATCGAATGGTCTCGTGACTGACAATGTCTATTGTTTAGTTAAAATAATTGAGAAAGATAAAATCATTGTTGCTGCTGTACAATTTGAAATTAAACCGTTTGATTTTTTTCTACCAGTCTAAACAGCTCAGTGATTATATTTATACGGACATATAGTGTAAACTATCGAAATGCATTGGACGGACTCCTGTTCGTATGAACATCATCTTGTTCAGAATGATTTTGAAAGGCATGTTGGAATACTGCAACGAATTGTGTTTAAAATGGAGAACTGAGTTATTGTCCGGGCATGGAGGGCATGCATGAGGGCCAGTTGCTTTCCTCTTACCTTTAGCCTGTTGGAAAATTTCTTTTGTTTTTGTCAGAAATTTGGTGTTGAAACTCTCATTTTGGGGGGATATATGGGCAAAATTGAATTTTTGAGTGCCATTCATCTGCTGTGTCTGAAATCTGCAGCCCACAGTCAGAAAAATGCAACTTTCTTTCTTTTTATTTTTGTGCTAATCGTAGTTATCATGTTCGTTGCATGCAGCACCGGTCGATGTCAGCAGATGATGAAACTGTTCAGTAACTTTCAGCAGATCTCAGATGTGCTGAAGGACAAGCCTTCTACATCTACTAGTGGTGGAGGCAAGAAGAAAGGTCAGGCTGCATTTGGTGCATATTTTCAATGAGAACTTTGCATGACTACACTTTTTCACTGACTTTCGCTGAGCGAAAGTACAATTTAAGTACGGTTTAAATTCACACACTGTGCAGGGCTGCCACTTGGTCCTTTAAAGTCCCTGAAGTCCCTTTTTAAACACTTGGTCTCTGAAAGTCCCCAATTCTCTGAAAGTGGTCTCTAAAGTCCCTAATTCTCTGTAATTGGCCATTTTTCAACTTATCCTGACTGAATTTTGCGTTAAAATTTTTTTTCTGCTCGTTTCGCTCGCAGATTATTTGTATCTACGCTTATAAATTTGTTCTGCCACCTTTGTTTCTAGTGCAATTGCAAGCGATTGAAAGCCAACATTGGTATTTCGCGTGAACAAATTAGTCAGGGAAAACGATTTATTTTGTCTTGGAAAGTCAGGGAAAAGTGAGGGAAAATGAATTCTGTGGAGTAGTAGGAATCATGGTGCAATTACTTGTGTCAGTATTTGTTGAAACTGTTTTTGAAACTGTTTCATGAAAGTAATTTAATTTTCTGCACTTAGTTTCTTTGAAAAGTTTTTCAAACACATTCCTAGTCCAAACTTGGTGATGTTTTTTGTTATGTGTGCAGTTAACAGTGTAGTATTTGTTGTAACTGTTTTGTGAAAGTTGTTTATGTTTACAGTGAACAGTTTAGAATTTAGAACTTTACTATTACATGTTTTTCGTTAGTATATTTTCACATTCTTGATGTCTAGTATGGTCATGTACAGGAACAATAATGACCATAAATGTGTTTGGTCGTGACATTTGGTTTCATATTAGGCCTACAGTACTTTAGGTCCCTTTTTGGTCACTTTTAAGTCCCATTTGACAAGTTCTGAGGTCCCTAAAGTTCCTAATATTTGCTATTTTATGAGTGGCAGCCCTGACTGTGTCCAAAAAAAGCAGCCCCAGCATTTTCGACTGTAACTTGAAAACCAATTGTCTAGAGCTGTCAAAGCATTAATATTTTTAACGCATTAATTAACGTGTTACTAACTCACCCAGGCTTGCCGATAGGGAGAGTAGGGGGGAAGTTACCCCGGGCCCCATGATGTTTGGGGGCCCTGCCTGTAGTATATTGAAAGTTAGAAAGCAAATAGAAATACATTTTTCAACAATAACTGACGTCATCGCTAGCATAGAAATCTATTAGTCTGTCATTTAAATAGTATTTATTTACAGTAGTGATGGAACAGCAACTACAGTTTAGTTACTTGAATTCATTCGATTGTCAAATAACCACAGTTTAATGGAATATTGGAACTTTTGCTTTACAGAATTCAGTAAATTAAATACATTTACGCATGCGCGTTAATTTTTTTAATGCGCGTTAATTTTTTTAACGTGCGTTGATTTATTAATGCATTAATGCATAAATTAACACGTTAATTTGACTGCTCTACAGTTAATCAGATTTTGATAGTTTTTGGTACAAATATTCCTGACACAACTTGCCATCAAACGACTATTTAGTTTCCCACCTCACCCAATGTATGCTTCTGCACTACCTAGGGAAAGCAGATCAACCAAAATATGTGTTGAAATAAACAGAAAACCTGCAGAAACATCTCCAACATCATCGATCGTAACTTGAAGAAAGATGAGCAGATTTTGATAATTTTTGGCGCAAATATTTCTGACACAACTGGCTATTAAACAAGTGTTTTAGTTTCCACCTCATCCAACGTCTGCTTTTGCACTACCTGAGGAAAGCAGACGAAGCACAATACATATTAAAATAAATGAAAAAACGTCAATAAATTCCATCTATTCTAATCTGTAGGCCCCAACAGCCAGTCTATACATAACCTGCTAAACGGCACAGTTTTAATATTTTTGGCAGCATATCGACACCCGGTAGCGATTGTAGGTGAAACTCACTCAGCTGGCGCAGTCTGCACCTCTCAGCTGAATTATTTAAATATAGCAAAAATGAAACACGCCAGCATATTGTGCCGCGTACAGATGCACGGGTTTTCTGTGAAGTTTTTGTTGTCAGGGGGACTTAGACCAAAGTTTTAGTTTAAGTCTAGTACTTACACGTACTTAGACCATAGTTTAGCCAAACTAACCTGGCTAAAGTCGGTTTGATTTGCATGGAAGAGATAGCTTGAGCCCTTATGGCTAAATTTTTGCTGAGCTTGAATCCACTTCAACTTTTTACTTTAGCTGAGTGAAAACATGGCAATGATTTACAGTAGGCCCATATGTATGAATAGTTTAGTAAATTAAAGCAATAAGTCAGGTATCGAAGGTAAACACCATAATGATTTCACAATGACGTAGGGTTATATAACACGTTGTTTACATTCACCGCACAGTTAAAGAAGCAGGTCAAAGCGTAGCTGGCTGATTTATTTTTGTCCATTTCTAATCATTTTTCATTTAATGCATTGACTTAGAACAAAGTTTCATTTAACAGTAGTGGACACTGTCTAAATATTGTTTTACCTGAGGAGATCAACTCCAGTTTAGTGTTGCATCCCGGTGGATGCCAGTTCCAGCTTCCCAGTTGTGTTTATCTTTTTTTTTTGCAGTGTGGCTTAATTGATATCGTCGTTAGGCACATCAACAATGTTCATCAACGTCAGGCCTGGTTAGTGCTTGGATGGGTGAACATCCGCAGATGGGTAAACCATCTTGGTATGTAACCAGCCACTCAGGTCAACTCAGCCTGGCCATCCCTCCGTGGGTTGGCACGGTGTGTACAAGTGAAAGCTAGGACATAAACATGCACTTCTGCAAAGTGTAGTATTCGAGTCTGTTCGACTCCATCCCCATAAGCATGATCTTGCAGTGTAAACTGGTGTTTGGCTGCATACTAAGGAAACGAAGATCATCGCCAACCTATGGGCTTAATTGCATAAAAGATTTTAATACTTGCTAACTTAGGTCATCCTGCGGCGTCCAAGGACGTGTCATCAGTATCTGGTGGTAAGGAGTCTTCGTCAGCGACTGGCAAGACTCCTGGAGGAATGTTCTCCATTCAGTTCCTGTCCTTGGCACTTACGGCTCTTTACAGGCATGATGCTGGCTTGCTCTGTTTATAACGAGTTTGTTTTGTTAATCAGTCAATCAATGCAGAATTTTAAATTAAAGTGGCTTAGTTAATTCAAAATACTGCTAAGTCCACTAGAGAGAGATTAATTGGAGTGCAGTCCAGGAAATTGTTCGAAAAAGGATAGCACCTCTGAAGTCAATCGACACACCGGAGCTATGCAAATTAGTTTTTTTATTATTATTGTTATTATTAAATTTGGTGAAGAGATGTCATTTTTTAGTTTTAAGGCTGTGGCTAGATGTAAAGTAAAAGTGTTGCAAAATTCTTGCAGACAATGTTAGCAGAATGGATTTTGGCTACATCTAAAATATCAAAAAATCATGACTTTAAGTCACGGTTGGGTGACAATCGACTGATTACTACTTGGATTGGTAACTGTCTGCGGACAGGTGAACCATCTCTGTATATAAACAAAAACCAAGGTCAACTCGGCCTTTCATCTATTTGGGGTAGGTAATGCTGAAACCTGGACTCTGAAGGAGGAGAATATACGGTCACTGCGTGCTTTTGGGATGTCTGTTACTTACTTGTTACTTGTTGATGATGGGGGTAGAAGCAAAAGCTTTAATTGCCCCATCTGCTACAGTTGTCGAGACGATTCTTGAACATTACGATAGTTTCAGCATTGACGACATGTGCAGGCAGCTTATAAAACTCTGTGACTATTCGGTTGATGGAAAAGTTTTTTCGAATTACCAGCCGTGATCTCTGTTTCTTGAGTTTGTACTGGTGGTCTCGAGTGCTGTAATGCTGATCGTCCAAATGAAAAAAAAAACAGCTGGAATCGACATTTTCCTTTCCTAACTTGTGTGTCTCTGTGAGATCACCTCTCAATCTACGCTTTTTCAAAGTGGTCAGGTGCAGTCTTTTCAAGCGTTGTTCATATGACAAACTCCTTAAGTCCTTTTATCGATTTGTTGGCCTTTCGTTGAACTCGTTCAAGACATGCAATGTTTTTGCGCAATTATGGTGACCAAGCCTATATAGCGTACTCCAAGTGTGGTCGAACAAAACCCTTGTACAGAATCATAAAACTGTTTTTATCCAATATTTGGAACTGTCTTTTTATCATACCCAAGACTTTACTGTCTTTACAGGCTGCTTGAACACATTGTGATGAAACCTTCATATTGTTAGTAATCAAGACACCCAAGTCCTTCTCCTCAGTGACTGACTTTAATTTGACATTCTGACTATTCTGAACCAAGTGATAACGACTGTCCATAGTGTGCCCATCGTGCATAGCAACACGATTCTCGGGGTTGAACTGCAACAGCCATCTCCTGGACCATTCGCACAATTGCTTCAGATCCTCCTGCAGTTTTGCAACATCCGCCTCTGTGACAATCTTGTTCCAAACCTTCGTGTCATCAGCAAATATCCTCATGTTTGTCCTGATCCAGTCCAGTGACAAGGAAGATTCTTGGCTGCTCGAGAAGAGATTACAGAAGTAACGCGGACATCTTGAATGAATTGTCTATCAAAGAGGACGTTGTGGATACTCTCAGAACTATGCGTTTGTCATACTTCGGCCATGTTGCCAGAATGAACCCCAACAGATATCCACACATACTACTTCATGGTCATGTCAGTGGCGTGCACTCGAAAGGTAGGCCGTGGGAAAGATGGTGGAACAATATCAAAGAAGACCGCAAGTTGCTGCATTTTTCCGTACCTGAGGCTGACACAGTTATCTGCTCCCATGGACCTCGCTTCAGCCACCGAAGCTCTTAAATGGCACTAATGGAGTATCGCTGAGGATAGGTACCTCAGCGATCCACATGCCAGGGTCCATAGAGCAGTGTTTTTCAACCTTTTTGTTGCTGCGGAACCCTTGCAATCTGTGAAATCCGTCGCGGAACCCCATGTGAAAAGTGTGCGACTGTGTAAATTAAACGTAATAATTAACTCAATTGTGGCGTACACTGTATGCTGGTAAACTCATCATTTTGATGCAAAGGAGCAAAAGTTGAAAATGTCGGTAATTTACGGCCGTAGGCCTACTAATTACTGCAATTGACCCGCGTTATCTGATGTGATTTCGTGCATTTCCGCACGTTATTTTTATTTTTTTTCTGGCAAGTGGCGGAACCCCTGAAAGAGGTTCGCGGAACCCCAGGGTTCTGTGGAACCCCAGTTGAAAAACACTGCCATAGAGCATTCACAGGCAGTCAACACTGCTACCAGCGTTGGCAAGGGGATTGGTCCAGGGACCAGTGCGTCACGGTGGCACAAGTACGCACTGGCCATTCTCCGTTGGCAGCAGCTTACCTGCACCGTATCGGGCATCGGGACTCGGCCATCTGCCAACACTGTCAAGGCGCCGAAGAAACAGTTGAACATCTGGTGTTTCAATGTCCGGCCCACGATCAGGCCAGGAGGGACACATGGCCTGGAGACTTTTACAACAGATCCGCGATGCCTCTTGAGCTACCTGGAACGGATTGGGGCGGTGACCCGTTTCCCTGACCAGGAATGAGAGAGAGAGAGAGTAAGTCGAATTGAGCATTGCTGCTTGGCTGGTATTTAGGTGGGTCACGTTCACAGGCTGTGTTGAGTGGCAGGTAACACTGTTTGATCCTGTGTTGCAGATAACATATTGTAGCTCTGAACTGGGTTACCATTGAAAGTCATACAATACATGCTTGAAACCTTTTAATGTAGTTTAGTTTATTATTAGGTTTTGGTTATTTCTAGAACTTTTAGTATTCTGTTTTATGTGCTGTGATGATGTGGCATGATATGCTGTGACATCAGTGCAGACCATCAGGCTGGTGTCATAATTCATCAGTCAAGTTTTGAGCCCCAGCAGCATCTAATTAATACTCGTAATACTATTATCTGTACCAGTCACTAAGTACTGTTTGTTATGAGTAAATAAGGATGAATATAGTGTCTAAATCAACGAATTCACTGTGCAGCACCATACAATCATAAAGGCATAGGGCAGTGATTTTCAACCAGGGTTCCGCGGAACCCAAGGGTTCCGCGAGCATCTGCCAAGGGTTCCGTGGCTGCATGGTCAGTAAAAAATAAAATCAACTTAGCATGCAAAATTACGTCAGACCAAGCCATAGAAGTAATAAGCGCCGAATACTTAGTTCAAAATTTGTGCTTCTAGCACTTTTGCATACAGTGTGGAATATTTTTCTTTTTGTTAACAGTGTTAGAATATTTGCATTGATTACTGAACACTAGGCTTAACGTACTTAGTCTCAGTGTAAAAAAATTGTGTGTTCATTTATTGAAAAAATCATTTTTTGAAACATTTTTTTTAAATTATAAAAAAAACTTCGCACATCAGCAAAACTGGCTTAAAGCTCCAAACCCCCTTAGCTGTCTGTGGGCGTTAAAATGACAAGATACGGTGGTAGGCCCAATTTTTGGGGCCGCCTTGTAAGGTGTTTTTGGTTAAATACAATATCTTACTGTTGTCTGCCGGTGAAACAAAATTGTTAAATAATATCATCTCTCATGCAGTCATTAAATTCTACACATATTTTGCCTGCTGCTTAATTATCGTCAGCTTTTTTGGGCTTTTCTTTCAGACTTCCACAGATTCTCTGCTTGTCCCCAGACACCCTAGAACTTCCACTTCGCCCATAGGCCTGTACTCCGCTGTCTTACGAGTCAATGCGCATCGGGTTCCGTGAGTGACCTTCACGCTTGTGTGGGGTTCCGCGGCATCAAAAAGGTTGAAAAACACTGGCGTAGGGCATAGAATGTCAGACAGATGAGTTTTGGGATGGGACCGGAAGACAGCCACTGAAGATGCATAAGTGACAGGTTCAGGCAAACATTTTTGTTTGTATTTTGTGTGCCATGATGATGTGGCATGCTGTGGTTTTGCTTACTTGTGTGGTATTATTTGCTTGTGATGCAGTGACAGCAGTACGGATCATACGGATGGTATCAGCGTACTTCAGTCAAGTGTTGAGTTTCAACAACATCTGGTGTCGTCGGCCGTGGCTAGGCTGCAGCAGATTGTTCAGCGTGGATACTGCGATGGCATTCACGGTCACAACACTGATCAGCTGATCAAGCATTGCTCCGCCATTGGACGGTAAACATACTACAGTTACGTGAGATGTTTTTAGTGTTTGTACGGAGGCAGTCTGGCAGATAGCCAGGGGAGGGAGTTTAAGGGATTTATTAGTCTGGAAACTCGTAAGTAAGTAAGTAAGTAAGTAAATTTAATTTATAAAGCACGCAATGTCAGCAAGAAGCTCACTGAATCTGAGGCGCTGAGGTAAGAAGTGAGGCGGGCCACTAGACATGGCTAGACGTTGAAAAATAGAATGCTTTGAGTTTACGACGGAAGGAAGCTAATGAACAGCTATTGCGGATGTCAAAAGGAAGAGAGTTCCAAATAGTAGGGGCAGCTACAGAGTACAGAAAAACTTCTAGAGCCAAAACATGTATGGACACGAGGCACAGACAACAGATTAGTGTCAGATAAATGCAATGTACGAGATGGAATGTAATGTTCAAGAACAGAATTCAGATAAGCAGGCTGAGTAGTGTGGATGGTCTCGTATGTAATGCAGGCGATCTTGAATTGGATGCGCTGGTGAACTGGAAGCCAGTGATAATGTTTGGAATTTCAAAGTTGAAAGATATGGAAGGTATTGGAATAATTAAGGCCATGGTCCTTGAAAGTCCTGTAAAATATTGTGGAGTGCTGGAATTTTGCCAGCGTTAGTTGTGTTTCATCAGTTGGCTAAGTTGAAGTGCTACTTTTCTATTGAGTTTATCATCAGCTGATTAAGCACTGCTCTGCCAGTGGATGGTAGACTCACTGTTACACAAGATAAATATAAAAAACATTAGTTTATACACTTGTTAATGGCAACATTTAAGGACTTGCACATCGAAAACAGCAAAAATTACAAAAGGTGATATTGCCCGCATCACACTGACTGCATGTCAATGTGCTGCTGAATAATATCACCTTTTGTAATTTTTGCTGTTTTCGATGTGCAAGTCCTTAAATGTTGCCGTTAACAAGTGTATAAACTGACGTTTTGTACATTTATATAGGTAAAACACACACCCCTCCTAAACTTTTTTGGTATTTCAACTCGCCTACAGGCGCGTCCGTTAAACCAATTTTTACGCTTAATACGTCAAATGACGCGGTTCTGCGCAAGGAAGTGCCTTTTTAATGTTACATAATAAAAATTTAATTTTTGACTTATTTATTCGAAAAATTCGAAAAAAATAAAAATGGCACCTATGGAAAAAATTTAACAAGAAATTTGAGCTAATGCTTATGAGACGCGCCAGAGCCCATAGCAGCTCATGTTTGCAGGTAATCTTGGTCTATCTCCATCCATTGCATTGCAGTTCACTCTTTAGCAGCCAAAAATCGCCAAAAAATCACTAAAACCCCTTATTTTTAGGTTTCAAGGTCATCGATGTTGACATTCCTAAGAAGCTCGTCACCAGTGCTTGTTACAATAAGCAACATGTCTGTGCCTATCTGCAACCATTTTCACGTTAGGCAAGCTAGCAGGGGATAAATAATAACTTTTAAAAGGGGAACCCCTAGTTGACACCCGCGTGCGCAGGCCTCCTTGAACCTAGAGGGTCCGGACTTAAAATTGCTGAAATCTACATTCAATGCTGAAAATTTCATATGCAGGTTGTCTTGTCTATCTCCAGCCATTTTGGCGCAATTCACTCTTGAAATGCGTGTTGCAGCCCGAAATAGCGAAAAAAAATTACTAAAACCCCCTATTTTGGAAGTTCAAGGTCATCGATGTTGACATTTCTAAGAAGCTCGTCGCCAGTGCTTGTTATGATATGTAGCATGTCTGTGTCTATCTGCAACCATTTTCACGTTAGACTAGTCAATAACAATAGAATAACGCCTTTTTAAAGGGGGTGCCCCTCTTTCTCCCCTCGTTCGTGGGGACCCCTTTCACCCAGTGGCATGAAATTTTGTCACAAAATACTAGAGACTCTTAGCTATCATATGGTAAATCTCTATCTCGTCTGGGCTCCGATCGGTACCGGGTTGTGACAGACACCAAGACAGAATTACATGTACCATAGCTAATACGCGATATGCTAGCTCTCGCGCGTAAAAATTCTTTAGACTGTCATAACTTCCGTTGTGTGCAAGATAGTCGTAATTTTTGGTTTTAGAATATGGTTTTCAGGGTCGGCCTAATTAACAACGACATTCATATTTACCCCTGGTTGATTCCCGTTGCCATGGCGACGAAATTTGAGACAAAATTGGCTATAACTCGGCGTGCGTAAGAGATTTTTGCGCCTATAGTCGGTTTTTGGGGATGGGCCATCGAATGCCGCCAATTGCATTTTTCCCCTCCGACCCCTCCGTGGTCTCGCAGTGTAAAAACTGGTGTCTGGCTGAGGGCCTTAGGCAATGGAGATCAGCACCGCCTTATGGGTCGTAAGGCTCGAGAGGGACTTTACGTTTTTACATCATTATGACGTCTAATGACTTTGATCTTCGACATATCAAAGTGAAAATTAACACACCAGTTGCTCCCACCGAGGGAAACGTTCACCGCAATTAAAATATTTTAAGCATTTGTATTTTCAACTTAGAAGCTTATACGAACGTTCGAACTGACAGACGAGCAGTACGCGTAATACTGGCTACAAAATAATAACCATAACATTTGTCAAGTATGCAATAGAGCAGCGCGAAAAACTATTAATAGCGACTGACCCTGATTTGTCAACGATCGGCTGGACCCTGGTGACGTTGACGATGACGTCATTGACCGTCAGTCTGGGCGCGTTGGCTGCCAGGTAGGCCGTCGCTATAGCAACGGTAACCAAGTCGATGCTCACGTTCGGCGCAGCAACAAGCACCTGACACAGACCATTAGCAACCGAAATAATACCACAAAGTAAACACGCATCAACGCAAAAACCCCTGCTTTAAATGGCAAGACCGTACTTATAGACCATAGCCATAACCCTAACCTTAATCCCGATTTTAAGCCTAAGCCTAACTTAATTCTTAAAAGCTTTTAAAGTCTTAGTGTACAAAAAGACGAAACACAAACTTTAACAAGAAATTTGAGCAAAGCTCATGTGACACGCAATAGCAGCGGTTTTGCCACTTTGGCAATCAGTGTAGGCCTACAGCAAGAAGATATTAATGCATCTTGAAAATGTGCTTAAATTTGAGGCCACCGTATGGAAGACTCCTTGAATTTAAGAGATTGAAACTTAGATTCTTAAAAATGTACGTTCTATGCTAAAAATGTCATACGCAGGTTCTCCAGGTCCACCTGCAACCATTTCGGTGCAATTCACTCTTAAAATGTGTGTCGCAGATGACAATCAAAAATTTTTTTTACCAAAAACCTCTATTTTGAAGGTTCAAGGTCATTCAAGGTCATGGACGTTAACATCAATAAAAAGCTTGTCACCAGTGCTTGTTATGATCAGCAGCATGTGTGTACCTATCTGCAACCGTTTTTTACGCTACACGAGCCAATAGCGGTAAAATAACCACTTTTTAGAGGGGTAGCCGTCTTTCACGCCCGCCTGCGCCGGTCTCCTTAAACCTAGGGGGTCGGGACTTAAACCGCTGAAATCTCGGTTTAGTGCTAAAAATTTCATATGCAGGTTATCTTGGTCTATCTTTAGCCATTTCGTCACAATTCAGTGTCGAAATGTACGTTGCATTCAAAAATTGTGAAAAAATCACTATAAAACCCCTTTTCGGGGGTTCAAGGTCATTCAAAGTCATCGACGTTGACACCAATAAAACGCTTGTCACTATTGCTTGTTATGATAAGCAGCATATGTGTGCCTATTTGCAACCGTTTTCACGCTTAACGAGATAATTGCTGTAAAATAACTACTTTTTAGGGGGTAGCCGTCTTTGACGCCCGCCTGCGCCGGCCTACTTGAACCAAGGGGGTCGGGACTTAAACTGCTAAAATCTACGTGTAATGCTGAAAATTTCGTATGCAGGTTGTCTTGGTCTATCTCCAGTTATTTCGTCGTAATTCAATGTTGAAATGTGCGCTCGTCCATCGAAAAATTGTGAA
>Ga0209367_1008430_pt1 | contig 14091 bp, 8 predicted proteins | sample WorMetLIZISLAND2_FD_187412 | JGI IMG/M metagenome (GOLD analysis project Ga0209367, IMG submission 187412) | Marine gutless worms symbiont microbial communities from Max Planck institute for Marine Microbiology, Germany - Olavius geniculatus... ... | reverse complement strand
CTTGTACTTTACATATGCCACCGTGACTCAAAGGCAACAAGCTACAGAACTATTTTTAACACTTCTTCAAACACGGTGTACTATATATAGTACGTAGTGACTGAAAGGGTTAAACTGTCTGCCTGCTGTCTGTTAAAATCTTGCTTAAACCGTGCGACGGATTTAGATGCAATTTGGCAGGTAGGCCTACATTTGTGCGGCTGAACGACACATTGTGTTAGATGGGGTCATACCTCCACCTCTACCTAGAGGAAGGGAGATTTGGAGTCTTACCCCCCAGCCAAAACATGCAGTTGCAAACAGGGCGAGCACTTGTCTGGAAAACCTGGAAATGTCAGGAAATTTGAAACATGTCAGGGAAATAATCTTGTCGGGAAAAGTGTCCCAAAACTGTTCATTACTAGTTGAATATTTGCGTTCAACTCCATTTTTTCTGCTCGCTTCACTCACAGACTTGTACTCCCGTACTTTTAAATTTGCGGTGCCAGTAAGCCGCTTTTGTTTGCCTTTATTGTTTAAACTGCACTAAATTTGGTCAGTTAATTCTCTGGAAAATAATTAAAATCGTTGCCAATAGACGTCATATCGCTACTGTTGCGAGGGGCGATACTCCGTCTACGTTGCCTTAAAATGTCTGGAAAAGTCACGGAAGTGGCCACCCTGAGCAAATTGCAGTCAAACCTGTGCTGCCTCTGTGCTCCAATACACAACATTATAAGATTGATGACTGGAGGATAACAGGGAAGATTATTAGAACTATTATTGTGTTAATTACATATGCACGCGTATAATGGAGATCTTACAATTTTAGGTTCTTGTGTTTTGTGTTTCTGTAAAGGTCAGGCTCACAGTTCCGTTATTATGTGTTTGTGTGCATTCTGCCTGAAAAGGCCGTTCCCGAAATGACCTATACTGTGTCGGGTGGGACGTTAAACCCTACTCACTCACTCACTCAGTCCTGGCTGGCAAATACAAACAAGTGATTCCACCTCTTGCTAAATTACTTTGGTGCTCGTTTTTGTTCTGTCAATCGATGACCTGGTCGATTTTCACTGTGCAACATAACCAGTGCGTTAAGTTGTAAGATTAGATAGAATGCTGTTTTCTCTTGGAAAAGTGCATAATAGCTAGCAGAACGTCGTGGACATTTAATTTCTTGAAATGGGGTTTGATGTACTGTTGAGTTCGCTAAATTTTGCAGATTTATTAATAAAAGCCTAAAGTTTGCTTTCCGCATTGTCTTGTTGTCTGTCCAATGCTATGCATAATAGCATTGGGCATAGTATAAAATCACCCGAGTGTCCATGTGTCCGTGCGTGCGTCCGTGCGTCCAGCTTTTCTTAAGCTATCTTCCTTCCACTTTCCCTTCCCCTTCCCCCTCTCTACTTTTCCTTCCTCTTCTTTCCTTTCCCCTTCCCCATTTCCCCCCTTTCCATCCTCTATCCCATTTTCCTTCCCATTCGCTTCCCGTATCCCCTTCCACTTTTTCCTTCTCTTCCCCTTTCCCTTCCGCTTCCCCTTTCTTTTACCTTCCCTTCCCCTTCCCTTCCTCTACTTCCTCTTTTCCTTTCCCCTTCCCGTTTTTCCTGTCTTTTTCCCTTTTTTTACCTTCCATTCTTTTTTTCCATTCCTCTTCCCTTTTACCCCTTCCGCTTTCCTTTTCCTTTCCCTTTCTCTCCCCCTTTTTTTCTTTCCCTTTTTGCTATTTTTATTTCCCTGTCCACGTCTGTGCGTCCAACATTTGAGGCGCCATATCTTCACAACGGTGCAAGATAGACGCATGCTGACGATGGACCATTTATAGTAAAGCTCTGGTGACGAATCGAATGGCCTCGTGACTGACAATATTTATTGTTTAGTTATAATAATAGCGAAGGATGACAGGAACATTGCTGCTGTAGGCCTACAATTTAAAATTATTTTTTATTTTTTTCTACCAGTCAAAACAGCTCACTGATTATCTTTATATATGTACAAAACATCAGTTTATATTCTTGTTAACGGCGACATGCAATGAGTCATGTAAGTAGTCTTAGATGTGTGGAAATTCTAATATAATTGCTTAAAATTACAGCGGCGGACTTACTGTCCGCCGCAGCTACACCTGGTGGACAGTCGTTCGGACGAAGGCAGCAGCGATTGCCGAAACGTCAACAAAAACAATAATAAAAGGTTGTAATTTGATGAATTTATTATAACTTATTATGCCACGTTTCAACCTATGAGTCTATTCAAAGACGGGACTTATACTTGGCTCAAAATTGTCAACGTTTCGTACCCCTCTTAGCGAACTTGATCGGAGTGACTTCTGTTGAAATTCTGGAAAAGCTTTGCGGGTTCTCCATTGGAAGTAGTCTAATTTGTGGCAGCCGACATAAAGATTTCGTAATACTAGCTTGCACCGTTTTGATACAGTCGCAGAGTGTGATGGACAGACACACAGACGGACAGACAGACGCCCTAACGATAGCTAAGACGCGCGAAGCATTACATGCTGTCACGCATAAAAGATCATGTGCCGTTTTAAATTTCGCTCGCTTCGTCTCGCTCGTATGTATTGTCGCTCGCTCACGGAAAAAATCTGGCTCGCTGTCGCTCGTCTTGTTTCTCGCTCGCTACCGCCAGGTCCGTCGTCCGTCTGTCTGTTTGTAGCTAAGCTTTAGGTAGTAGGAGAAAACTTTTTACACAAATAAGTAATCATGTTTGTTGAACTTGGGCGTGCAAAATTTCAGCCATTTAGTGCAAGAGAAACATTTTCAAATTGGGGTTAAATGGAGGGGGTAGGAAAGCGTGCGTTTTTCAACGGAAAACTGGCGACAACTCGGAAACGTTGAGAGATACGGACAAGGTTACTATAATTCATTAATGAAAAGTGACATATGCCCTTTCAAATTACATGTACATGAAAAGCATTGACCTTGGACCACCTTGAAGGCCGACATGCGTTATTGTGGTTAAATGGTGCGAGATAGGACCTAGGTTGCTATTGATTATTAATATGAAGTGACACGTTGGCTTTCAAATGACATGAAAATCATTGACCGTGGATGACCTTGAAGGTCAGTAATGCAACCAGAAAAAAACAGTATAGGCTAGCGCGTCTTCCCTAGCGACAGTTGGGCTTTCTTATACTACCACTAATTTGCTGAATAAAATTTATCATGTTATACTGTCCCTGCAGTGCGTACTAGGCTATAGGTCTACAGTGTTCTGAACACCAAATTATAAAACGAATGAGTATGAACTGCCAGTTTGCTTGTAAAGAACTCCTAGAACAATAAAGATAAAATTCGAAATATGCAGTCAATATGCAATTACAGTAATCGTCGTTTTCAGCATAATACTATACAAAATGCTGAAGTGTCACACAGTCATTCTTTACTCACTTTGATTGTCATTAGTTATCATTATCACTTTTGCCTCGCGGTTGGCTAAGTGCAACTTTGCGCTCATTTAAGCTAGCAAACTGCGTCAATACAGCAGCAAGTACTGAGCAATGTCGTTTTTGATCGAGAATAAGGAGATCCAACGAGTATCTGTTGCGACATTGTCGATCGGAGATAATGTCTTGATGAGCTTCAGTCGAGAGAAAGAGCGTTCGCCACTGGCAACGATGACAGGAATAATTGTCAAAATATAAGTTTACGCAAGGCAACTAAGACTTTTGGTAGCAACTCTTGTAGTTACGGAGATTAGGTGCAATTGTAGGCTACTCATGAAATCGGCTTTTTCGGAATACCATATTTCGGCCCCTGGGGGGCGCTGCGCCTCGAAATTTTTACACGCGCTACAGAATGACAAGTCTTGCTAGCGTATAACCCCACCGGGGATGGGTAGCAACTCTTGTATAGTGCATCGCTGTGTACGTAGCGCTAAACCTCAATCGGTGACACAACATTTTGTGGCAGAATGTTCGTCAGTGTATTTACGATACATTTTATTACCCATGTATATTCGTTCGTGAAACAAACTCAGTTTAATTCAACATTATTAGGCCGCCCGGAACGAATTTTTTTTGGTTCAACGCGGGAGGGATGACAGTCAATTGGGTTTGTTATCGATTTTCGGTACGTCGATCCGCTCCAGATATATTCGCTCCAACAGTTTTTTTTTCAAAGGGGGTCAAAAATTGGCTTATAATTCAGCGTATTAGCGCCTATAACTTTGAGGTTAAAGGGAATAACCCATGAAACTTTGCTACATGACAGGCCATAAGGGGAACATTATCACTCATATACAACATTTGGGGGGCACCGCCCCCTTAAAATTTTGGAAGGCAAAAAACGTCTAAAATTCAGCGAGATTTAGGACAACTTTCGAATTTGACCGCAAATATCTCAAGAACCGGTCACGATATCGACAAAGGGACACAAACTTCATCGATAGCTGTCCCTGCTGCGTTGCAGAAAAAAATGGTGACTTCTGTTTACTAACAAAAAAGTTATAGACGCAGATGTTGACCTACCCAAGTTCCAAAATTCGGCGTGATTTCGGGCAACTTCAAACTTTGACCGCGAATATATCTGGAGCGGATCGACGTACCGAAAATCGATAACAAACCCAACTGACTGTCATCCCTCCCGCGTTGAACCAAAAAAATTGGTGAACTTTGGTCCGCTAACAAACAAGTTGCAGGCGCGGATGTTGACACACCCTAAGTCGACAATGCGCGTTCTACGTATGCTACTGCATTTTACTTCGCGCCACATGACTTTGCTACCAGGTAAATTTCACCCCCCCCAGAATTAACTCCCCATCGGACTTACGGCGCCGGGTGGTCTCACATTGGACTATGCCTTATATTTCTAGTTAATATCTGTATTTGCGCCATAAACACATCAAAGTTGTTGAAATTGGCAAACGTAATTTATAGGCCTACCAAAAAAATTTTGCGTCCAAAAAGGCGGCCCCCTAAAATTGGCGGCCCAGTTCGGCCGCACCGTTCGAACGTGTCTAAGGTGTCGCTCGTGGGGTCCGTGTAACTTGTAAGGGCTCCTGTGTTGAAAACAAAGGCCTGCAGGTTTAGAACGATCAAAATTGGAGTCAAGCGTTCCCCAGGGGACATGCCAATTTTCCAGGACTGCCCCGCTTATGCAAATATTCCCACGGGGATTGTTATGGAGATGTGGATTGCAATCGAAATTAATAATGATACATTTTTCAACTATGGTTCAGGGCATAGCTAGGCTTATAGCTATGCCCTGGCTTTTAGAGCACCCTTTCGACAGTTTGATTTTTCCGATCACTTCATACTCTCACAGCCGCACAAACACTTGACATTCATTAATTTGCTTGTCCATCTTGAAGAAAACAGCAGAACCTTGTCAACGCTGTGTATTCTGGCACTGACGATTGGGTAAACATGCAGTTTAGCGGCCTAAACAAAATACACAGTCAACTTACTGCCTATACGGGCCAAAGCGTGCATGCGGTCAGTTAACCCTAACCCTAATCCTAACTCTAACCCTAACCCTAATCTAACCCTAACTCTAAACCTAAGCCTAACCCTAAGCTTCGCCTGTATATAGGCGGTTGACTTTGAATTTCGTTTAGGCCGCTAAACTGCATGTTTACCAATGATTGCATAATATTTTTCTGTGAGATTCTTCAAAAATGAACTTCTAGTTTCGTTTAAGCCCCTCGCGTCAAATCCTGGCGAAACCTGCCCTGTGTGACAGAATTAGCGTAGGCCTACAAAATGTCAATGTGACGTTGTTTCAAATATCATCGGACTCAGTGGCTTCTATCCTCCCAAATCTGGAGTCGAAGTCGGATACGGATATTCCCCCCAGTTTTAGGCTTCAGTTTCCCCCATTTTCGGGCTCAAGCCCCTCGCCCTCCCCTTCTCGGGCTCCTTGTCAAGGGTGTAGATTGCCCAGCAAAAATAGGGGGGAAGTTCTGTTCAGAATGTTGATCAACCCCCTATTTTTAATCTACTCCCTCAACAAAACTTCGTTCCTATTTTTCACTGGGCGTAAGCTGCGCTCACCAGATATAGGGATAGAAGCCACTGATCGGACTTGTTTCGACAGTCTGTATAGGCCTAACGCACGACGGTCGTTTCAGTAAAGCACTACTAACAAGAGGGTGCGGCCGATGAGGGGCCGCCCGCTATAGGGCCGTCCTTGCAGTTGAGTACGGGCGTATGTAACAGGCCGTATTCACGGGCGCCACCCGGTGAATCGTTCCGCTCGCGCTTGTGCTATACCCCACGTTACTGGGTCTGATAATTAGGTTTACGTGGACACAACTACCGTGTCCTGTGACCTTGACCTTTGACCCCTTGACCTCGAAATTGGTCCACGGGGTGCTCGTGTCCCAGGGACTCTTCCTACCAAGTTTGGTATTCGTAGGCCTTTTCGTTTTCCCTCTAGGTGGCGGCACGGGACAGACGGACAGACGGGCAGCATCGATACATGATGGGGCCTCCTTCTAGGAAGGACGGCCCCATAATAAACTTTATAGCATTTCGTCGTACTTCTTTCACGGTGCCACTGCCAGACTAGTAGGGGACTACTGCAGCCAGTTATTGCATGCAGTAGCCTATCTCTCAATGTCAGTCGGTTAATGGGGGTATAACTACGTATTGCTCTTCACGGAAACCCATACCAGAGCTACGGATCGTCATCTGCCATGTGGGATCATACTTGACACAGGTGAACGCGTGTCCCGCCTTAACCCCAGCCAGGCAGGTCGGTCTTTCCTTTCCCGGAAAAGATAAGATTTTAAATTGGTTTATTTGCACATAAGACGATGCTAGCACGCGTTGAGGCGACGGAGGTAGTTAATAACAATGTGTGACGATGTGAAACGCGGTGGTATGCACGCTAGCGGCACCGCTGAGTATGTGCATGTTTATGTCCGGTGACAGAATTTGAGAATGCACGCTCCACGGTCGATACCGACGCGCTCGCCACAGTACAACGAGATGCAGTCGTAGAAGCTCAGTTTGTACTTCTTGAGTCTCTGCGACTGTAGGCCTAGGTGCGCACTTTCAGCTTCCATCTCTGCGCACGACCAGTTCAATAAAATGTTATCATTATTAGAAGCAGCAAGTAGCCTATGTGCATACCTGCAACCGTTTTTACGCTAGGCAAGCTAACGACGGTAAAATAACTTTTTGAGGGGGGGTACCTTTAATGCCTTCGTAGGCTTCGTTCGGCTGCGAGCCTGCGACACGCATTTCCAAGAGTGAATTGCGCTGAAATGGCCTACTAAGGCAACCTGCAAGACAATGTGCATACGAAATTTTCAGCATTGAATGTAGATTTTAGCTGTCCAATTGCGGGCCTTCTAGGTTCAAGGAGGCCTGCGCAGTGCGCACGTGGGTGTCAAAGAGGAGTACCCGTCTAAAAAGTGGTTATTTATCCGCTGTTGGCTTGTCTAGCGTGAAAATGGTTGCAGATAGGCACAGACATGCTGCTTATCATAACACGCACTGGCGACGAGCTTCTTAAAATGTCAACACCGAAGACCTTGAACCCTAAAAATAGAAGGTCTCTGTAACTTTTTGCCGATTTTTGCTGCAAAAGAGAGAACTGAGATGAAATTGATAGAGATAGACCAAGATTGCCTGCGAACAGGAACTGTTATAAGCAGGCTGTCGCGCGTCTCATGAGCATTAGCTCAGATTTCTTGTTCGATATACTACAAGTCTACACGTTAGCTACTATCGATCGGGAACGAGTGAAATGTCGGTCATTTTTGATTACTTTGCATATTTCTTTTTGTCTGCTGTTTTAACCTCTCATACGAAATATCCAGACGAGTTTATTCTATTGCAGAAGCAGACAGAAAGTGAACGATTTTTTCACCATCGGCTGGTTTCTGACAATTTATGGCTGCTTTTCGGCTAAGTCAGAACATACAGGCCCTAGGCGGTTTTACAGCTTAATTGTGCGGAATACATATTTGGCTTGGCGGCTAACACAAACTGAAAATACACACGTACAAAAGTAAGCTTAGGCCTATAAACACTATTTTTGCAGCGTCTACGGTAGGTTTATAGTGGGGGCCTCAGCATTGCGTTTCAAAATTAATGCGATCGATAAAATTATTTCCTTGCGCATACAGTCTCTTAAACCCAAAGGCAGTGGAGTTTATCAGCATCATGTTCGTTTACTGCAACTTGTCAAAACGCAAGTGAGCGTAGCCTACATAAATAACACGTAATAGGGCCTACCTAAACAATGAAAGAAAAGTTGATAACCTGTAATGTATGTGCTAGATACTGAAAAAGAAGAACCCATGGATGGCAATGTGCTTCAAAATGTAAAACAGTTTTGTGCGTAGGGTAGTTGCTACAGTTATTGGCCATGCTATTGGCCGGTTATGGCTATTTTTTTGAGAGTTAGGCCTAGGCCTACGTCGTTTACAATGTTCTGGTAGACACAAATATAAGCACGTGTTTCTATGTCCATTTAACTTCGCGATAGCCAATGTATGTAAACTTTTATATGTAAAATTAATTTATTACACAATTAAAGACCGCAACTTGAACCGTTTATCTCCGCGTGATTTTTGAAGGGTTTATCCGTTTCAAGATAGATTTTAGGATACTTTCTGTTATTGCTAAACCTAAATGTTTAGCGTCCGATCTCTGTAGTTCGACATTCACAAGATAGAGCACAGATTTGGCTACCTTGTGACCGTCGCTTATATTTTTATATAAGTAAAAACTTACCAGTTTACAACTGTGTGCAAGGACGATGTGATGATATCAGTCCTCTAAAACAGCAAAGATCATTTGGGTAACCTTAGATGGAACTATGCATATGGCGTCCTTACAAGCTGACTTTGGTTGGTAATCACTAACATAGTCTAAACTAAAGCCTTCTTCATTTGATTTTATTTGTCGTATTAGCGTATCAGACCTACTTGCCCAGTGCTTACTGATTAGCGTAGCAGCCGACTGACGATCTCACCCGTAACAAGTACGGGATCACGGATCCGCCAGTCGGCCAACTGTATCTCAAGCCTAGCGAGTAGCCTCTCTGGCTATCACGAAATTACCAGTCGGCAAGTATTCAACAGTGCTTGTTTGCAGAGACGGCGAATTTACTACTAGTAAATTACTGTAATTTGCTAGTAGTAAATTCGCCGTTACTACCCATATTCTCCGCTAAGTTTTGGTATTTATTATTGTCACATAAATATTTTTAAATGCTAATCCTTACCAAAACCCTAACCCTAACCCTAACTCTAACCCTAATCCTAAGCCCTAAACACTATACCATAGGCCTAATATGAACGCAAATTCTAGTCGTTAGCGCGTACACTATTTATAATGTCATTCGCTATAGGTGGCGACTGCGATTTTTCGTTTTGACCGGTCAAATAGCCTACAGGCTATTTGGCCGATTTCCGGTTAAATAGTCACCGCGTTGTAATAAACATAAAATTACATTGTCATAATCTTTTACATCTTCTGCATCAGTTAATATAAACATTAACCTTAAGTACAATATGATAGGCCTTATTGAGGAAGTACGTGCGCGCGTCGGCTACAATTAATAGACGGTTTACTAACTCATCAGTTAACTAAAAGATCCAGAAACCGGCCCTAAGTGGCCAACAACATAACAACTGCAGCATTCATCTTACCGTTCAGTAATTGTTTGGCGTCGAACGGCACTGACTGGTGAAATCGCTCATCAACAATCTGTTCTTCCACCTCAGAATCACTGCAATCAACGACAACGCACGCGTCAGGTCTCTATGTCGTTACACTACCGTGTGAATGTCGGCTAGTTCGTACTAAACCTCGGCATCGACCGGAGTGCAGGGCTTCATGGGCGGCGCCAGAAGGGAGGAAAGAAAAGGGTGGGGCGGGTGATTTGTGCTGTTCTATATCTACAACCACGATGTCACCCTTACACTGTATATAAACTGGACAGTTTTTTTACATAAATGTTCATATTACCCTCCATGCGGGGAATATGAACACTTTAATTTTTTCTTTTCAAACACTTATTTTTCTCACATTTTAACACATTTTTATTACTTTTCCAGTCGTCAGTGATAGACCTTTCATAAACCTATCATCCAATACCCATTGTCGTGCTATACGATTATGTATCACAGTGCAGTAATCGTTAACTCGCTCAAGGTGTGCATATTCCTCCCTTTAATTACCATACGCGCTTCATGCGCATTCATTCACACATTTACACATTTAGTACATTTTAAAACACTCACATCTGCGTTTTTACATGTAAAAAAGATCAAGCTGTGACGGCCCGATGGGCCGAAAATCGAGGCCGCAGGCATATGCCAAACATCAAGCGGACAGGGAGCGTAGCGACCTGTCCGCCGCTTGTAAATAAATAAACGCTGGGGGTGTATAACATAACCTCCTTGGCGGAGGTAAGCTAATCAAACGACAGTAGAAAGCAAACCTTTCAATAGCGTCGGTCGGCTGGTGCAGCAGTCTATTGCGATCACGAATATCTTTGCATTCGACAAAACCTAACATATATACATGTATGCAGTCGGAATTAGGACGTGCGCGAGATCTTCTGAGCCGAGACGAGACCGAGACGAGACGTTGCAGTTTCCGAGACGCTGGCCGGGACCTTGAAGCTCCCGAGACTCTCGAGAGTCTCGTGAGCTTCAACGTCTCGCCGAATGAAAAAAAATATACGAATTAATTAACTCGCACCATGGTAAGCGCTTTCTATTTGTGATATTGTGGGTTTTTGCACTTCATTTTGACAATTATCACTGAATAATTAACGGCTTGCACCATAAACAGTTGCAACTGCAGTGCTGTAGACATGAGCCATTATGTGCATCGCAATTTGCAAGCAACTGAAATTAGTAAACTAGAGCTGATTAAAGCCTTATACGTCGTCTACATTTGACTTACAGTATTCATTCTGGTGCCATACACTTTATCTTCATTACGACTAGATCATTTTATGACGAAACTAGAAATTTTGGACAAAGCCCAACGTGAGTCCGCCCGGCGCCCTAAGTCCGATTGGAAGAAATTAGGAAGGGAGGTAAAAAAGGGGGGGAGAATTTCCCCGGCATCAAAGTCACGTGGCCCGAACTCAAATGCATTGGCATACGCCGAACGCGCATTGTCGACTTAGGGTAGGTCAACATTAGCGCTTATAACTTGGTTCGTGGTGGACGAAATTTCACAAATTTTTTTTGTTCAACGCCGAAAGGATCGCACTCGTCAACGCCGTTTAGATTATGTCGTTATCTTCATCGGTTCCAGAGATATTTGCGCTCAAACTTGAACGTTGTCGTAAATCGCACCGTTTTTTGAACGTTTTTTGCCCTCCCAAATTTTAATGGAAGGCAGTGCCCCCAAAATTTGTACTTGCGTTAACGCCTCAACCCAGAGACACGTCAAATGCCAAAGTTTCGTCGAGCTACACCCCCTAACTCCGAAGTTATAAGCGCTAATTTATTGCATTTTAAGCCAATTTTTGACCCCCTTTGAAAAAAGTTGTAAGGGGGGCTTCCGTCCCCGGTGGGGGGTACGGTAGTAAGACTTCGTCATTCTCTAGCGCGTGTAAAAATTTGGCGGCGCAGCACCCCCTAGGGGCCGAAATATGGTCTTCCGAAAATTGCGCTTTAGGGGGGTACGATTTCACATCAAGATCTCCAAGGTCACTGGACCAAACTTCACCGGACTTGTTTCGCCTAACGCAGGAGGAAACGCCATAAACGGAATGACTGTCCGATTTTGAATACCTTCATCCTTTTTGGAGATATTCGCCGCCGAACTTCGAAGTCGTCCAAAATCGGGCCAAATTTTGCATGTTTTTCGCCCCCGAAATTTTTTTTGGGTGCACCCCCGAAAATTTTGGACCAGCATTATAAAATTCGGCCCAGTACTGACCATCCTGCACAATTTCACGCCGGTCGGCCCACGTATCTCGGAGATTTCGCGAGTGGAAAAAAATTTTAAAAAACAAAAAAACATCATGCGTAAAACGTAAGTCCTTCCGAAAACTATCGTTTTCGGGCGGACTAAAAACTAAAAATTTGGGGCAAAGCACAACGTGAGTCCGCCCGGCGCCCTAAGTCCAACTGGTGGAAATTAAGGGGGGGGGGTAAAATTTTCCTGGCATGAAAGTCACGTGGCCCGAACTCAAATGCATTGGTATACGCCGAACGCGCATTGTCGACTTAGGGTAGGTCAACATGAGCGCTTATAACTTGGTTCGTCGTAGACCGAATTTCACAAATTTTTTTCTTTTTTAACGCCGAAAAGATCGCTGTCGTCAACGCCGTTTAGATTTTGTCGCTATCTTTATCGTTTCCAGAGATATTCCTGGTCAAACTCGAAAGTTGTCGTAAAACGTACTAAATTTTGGACGTTTTTTGCCCTCCCAAATTTTAAGAGGGGCGGTGCCCCCAAATTTCGTACTTGCGTTAACACCCCAACCTAGATACGTGTCAAGTGCCAAAATTTCGTCGGGCTATACCCCCTAACTCCGAAGTTATAAGCGCTCCTTTATTGCATTTTAAGCCAGTTTTTGACTCCCCTATGAAAAAAGTTGAAGGGGGGCCCCAGCCTCGGTGGCGGGTGCGCTAGTAAGACTTGGTGATTCTCTAGCGCGTGTAAAAATTTGGGGGCGCAGCACCCTTTAGGGGACGAAATATGGTCTTCCGAAAAATGCGACTTAGGGTAGGTAACATGTGCGCCTAAAACTTTGTTCGTAGTAGACGGAATTACACAAAATTTTTTTCGTTCAACGCACAGAGGACAACGAACATCTCGTCAACGCCGTTTAGATTTTGTGGCTATCTTCATCGATTACCGAGACATTTGCGCTCAAACTCGAAAGTTGTCATAAAGCGTACTAAATTTTCGACGTTTTTTGCCCTCCCAAATTTTCAGGGGGGCGTTGCCCCCAAAAGTTGTACGTGCGTTATCACCCAGATTTAGAGCCCCGTCAAGAGCCAAAGTTTCGTCGGGCTACACCCCCTAACTCCGAAGTTATAAGCGCTAATTTATTGCATTTTAAGCCAATTTTTGACCCGCCCCCTTTGAAAAAAGTTGTAAGGGGGGCCCCTGTCCCCGGTGGGGGGTGCGCTAGTAAGACTCGGTGATACTCTAGCGCGTGTAAAAATTTGGGGGCGCAGCACCCCCTAGGGGCCGAAATATGGTCTTCCGAATATTGCGCTTTAAGGGGGTACGATTTCACATCTAAATCTCCAAGGTCACTGGACCAAACTTCACCGTACTTGTTTCACCTAACGCAGGAAAAATCGCCATAGACGGAATAACTATCCGATTTTGAATACCTTTATCCGTTTTGGAGATATTTGTCGCCGAACTTCGAAATCGTCCGAAATCGGGCCGAATTTTGCATGTTTTTTGCCCCCGAAATTTTTTTCAAGTGCACCCTCCAAAATTTTGGACCGGCATTATAAAATTCGGCCTAGTACTGACCACCGTGCAAAACTTCACGCCGGTCGGTCCACGCATCTCGGAGATTTCGCGAGTGGAAAAAAATAAAACTAGAAATTTGGGGCAAAGCCCAACCGCCCGGCGCCCTAAGTCCGATTGGGGGAAGGTAGGGGGGAATGAAATTTCCCTGGCATCAAAGTCACGTGGCCCGAACTCAAATGCATTGGCATACGCCGAACGCGCATTGTCGACTTAGGGTTGGTCAACATGAGCGCTTATAACTTTGTTCGTAGTGGACCGAATTTCAACAAATTTTGTCTGTTCAACGCGTAAAAGATCGACCTTGTCAACGCCGTTTAGATTTTGTCACCATCTTTATCGGTTCCAGAGATATTTGCGCTCAAACTTCAAAGTTGTCGTAAATTACGCCAATTTTTGTACCTGCGTTAACACCCCGACCTAAAGGCGCGTCAAGTGCCAAAGTTTCGTCAGGCTACACCTCCTAACTCCGAAGTTATAAGCGCTCCTTTATTGCATTTTGAGCCAATTTTTGACTCCCCTTTGAAAAAAGTTGTAAGCCGGGCCCCGCCCCCGATCAGGGGTGCGCTAGTTAGACTTGGTCATTCTCTAGCGCGTGTAAAAATTTGGAAGCGCAGCACCCCCTAGGGGCCGAAATATGGTCTTCCGAAAAATGCGACTTAGGGTAGGTCAAAATG
>Ga0209367_1008429_pt1 | contig 14092 bp, 9 predicted proteins | sample WorMetLIZISLAND2_FD_187412 | JGI IMG/M metagenome (GOLD analysis project Ga0209367, IMG submission 187412) | Marine gutless worms symbiont microbial communities from Max Planck institute for Marine Microbiology, Germany - Olavius geniculatus... ... | reverse complement strand
ACCCGTAACGCGCAACACGCAACCCGTTTTGAGGAGAATGGTATGAAAGAGCAAAAACACATTATGACGATGCTGGTCGACAATCAACCGGGGGTGCTGTCCAGGGTGGTCGGACTGTTCAGCGGCAAAGGCTTCAACATCGAAAGCCTGTGCGTGGCGCCAACCATGGATCCGCAGGTGTCGAGGATTACCATCGTAACCATGGCCAATCCACCGGTGATCGAACAAATTGAGAAACAGCTGCGTAAACTGATCAACGTCATCAAGCTGCGCGATATGACCGGGCCCAGGGCCGTCAAAAGAGAAATGGCCCTCATCTGCGTCAGGGCCAAATCGGAGTTTCGGGCCGAGATCTTGAGAATCGTCGATATTTTCAGGTGTAAGGTTGTCGATGTCGGTACGGAGCATTACATTCTGGAAGTCACCGGGGATGAGGGCAAACTGGCCGCCCTGATCAATCTGTTGAGCCCGATGGGAATCGAAAAAATCGCCCGCAGCGGAAGCCTGGCGCTGTACCGCGAGCCCAAATAACGCCGGCGTTGGCATGGGCATAAGGTCAGATTTACCTACAGGCAACCCAATTCGACAGGATACACCCAACGCAGCGCCCGTGAGCGCCTTTTTAAAACCGCATAATTCGAAAAGAGGTCAAAATGACAGAATTTAATTTCGGGGGAGTGACAGAAGAAGTAATCACGTCGGAGGAATTTTCTTTACAAAAAGCCAGGGAGATTTTGGCCAACGAAACGGTGGCTGTTCTCGGCTACGGTGTGCAGGGCCCGGGCCAGGCCTTGAACCTGAGAGACAACGGCATACCCGTCATCGTAGGTCAACGCGAAGGGGGCAAGACATACCAGCGTGCCCTTGACGACGGTTTTGTTCCCGGAAAAACCCTGTTTCCCATTGAAGAAGCTGCCCGGCGGGCGACCGTTATCCAGAATCTGCTGTCCGATGCCGGCCAGGTTGCCACCTGGCCCGGCCTGAAAGAATGTCTCAACGCGGGTGATGCCCTGTATTTTTCCCATGGTTTCGGTATCGTCTATAAAGATCAGACCAGGATTATCCCGCCTGACAATGTGGATGTCATTCTGGTCGCACCCAAAGGTTCCGGCCGCAACGTTAGACTGAACTATCTTGACGGCAGCGGCATCAATTCGAGTTTTGCCGTTTTTCAGGACTACACGGGCCGTGCGCGGGAACGCACCCTGGCTCTGGGTATTGCCGTGGGCTCCGGCTACCTGTTTCCGACAACCTTTCAAAAGGAAGTCCACAGCGATCTTACCGGCGAGCGCGGTGTCCTGATGGGCTGCCTGGCCGGCGTCATGGAGGCACAGTACAATCTTCTGCGCAAACACGGGCACTCTCCGAGTGAAGCATTTAACGAAACCGTCGAAGAGTTGACCCAGAGCCTCATCCGGCTTGTGGCCGAAAACGGTATGGACTGGATGTTTTCAAACTGCTCGACAACAGCCCAGAGGGGTGCCCTGGATTGGAGCCCCCGGTTCCGCGATGCGGTCGCCCCTGTATTTGACGAGCTTTACCAAAAAGTGATTTCCGGCGATGAGACCAAAAGAGTCCTGGAAGCCAACAGCGCACCGGATTACCGCGAAAAGCTGGACCAGGAACTGGCCGTCCTGAGGAATTCGGAAATGTGGCAAACCGGAGCGACGGTCCGGTCCCTGCGGCCGGAAAACAGGAAAAAATGATAAGGCGCGCGGCACCCGGGCCGATGGAGAGCAAGATGGAACCAGTATTTCTTTATGACACCACATTGAGAGATGGAACCCAGGGTGAGAACATTACCTTTTCCGCCGATGAAAAAGTCAAGATCGCGCTTCGGCTCGATGATATTGGGATACATTACATCGAAGGTGGCTGGCCCGGGTCGAATCCCAAAGACATGCAATTCTTCGATCTGGCCAAACGGGTGACATTAGACCACTCCCGCCTGGTCGCATTTGGCTCCACCCGCAAGCCCGGCATAAAGCCGGAGGAGGACGGCAACCTGACCGCGCTTCTGGCCAGCGAGACCCCGGCTGTTACCATATTCGGCAAAAGCTGGGACCTGCATGTCGAAAAAATCATGGCCAACAGCCTGGAGGAGAATCTGGCCATGATATACGACAGCGTGTCTTTTCTGAAAGGCCACGAACGCGAAACCATCTACGACGCCGAACATTTTTTCGACGGATACAAAAACAACCCGGACTATGCCTTGAAAACCTTGATGGCCGCCCTCGACGGTGGGGCGGAATTTATCGTACTGTGCGATACCAACGGCGGCACCCTGCCCTTCGAGATTGAAGAAATATTCAAAAAGGTGCAGCAACTGATAAGCAACCACGGCGAGGACGGTGACACCGTCCGGCTGGGGGTTCATACCCACAATGACTGCGGTTTGGCGGTGGCCAATTCCATCACCGCCGTACACGCTGGTGCCGTCATGGTTCAAGGTACGATCAACGGCTATGGGGAACGCTGCGGCAACGCCGATTTAACATCGGTGATACCGGTTCTTGATCAAAAGATGAAAAGGTCCTGTATCTCCGGTGACAATCTAAGAAAATTGAAATCCCTTTCGCGCTACATCAGCGAGACTGCCAACCAGGTCCCCCTGAATAATCGACCTTTTGTCGGCAAAAGCGCCTTCGCCCACAAAGGCGGTATCCATGTGAGTGCTGTCATGAAATCTCCGCGGGCATACGAGCACATGGACCCGGCCCTGGTCGGCAATCAGAGGCGGGTTCTGGTTTCTGATATGTCCGGCAAAAGCAATGTCGAGTACAAGGCCCGCGAACTGGGCGTCGAACTCGGCACCAACGGCTACGACAGCAGTAAGATAGTAGCGGAAATCAAGCAGCTTGAACAGCAGGGCTACCAGTTCGACGTGGCTGAGGGATCCTTTAAAATCTTGATGGAAAAGTTCACCGATCAATTCGAACCGCTGTTTACCCTGGAATCCTTTCGGGTGACCATAGAAAAAGATAAAGACCGGCCCTGCAGTTCGCAGGCCACCATGAAAATATCCGTCGGCGGCAAAGAGGTGATCCCGCCGCCGAGGGATACGGTCCCGTCAGTGCTCTGGACAATGCTTTGCGTAAAGCTCTGGATCGATTCTTCCCGGACCTCGATACCATGCGCCTGGTGGATTTCAAGGTGCGGGTCATCGACGGCAACCGCGGCACCGCCGCCAAAGTCCGCGTGTTCATCGAATCGCGGGACCAGGATCAGATCTGGAGCACCATCGGGGTCTCCGAAGACATTATCGAAGCCAGCTGGCAGGCGCTGGCGGACAGCTTCCAGTTCAAGCTGGCCAGCGAAAATCGGATTCGCCAAGGCAACAAGGTGCCCGAACAGGAAGAATTGCCGCTATTTAACAAGTGAGTCCATACCTGTCTAAAAGATAGATCTATATGTACTATGCAGCGTGGCAGGGGCCATTGAAATAAACGACGTTCAAGGATCCGGTACATAATTCCGGAGTATGAGGAGTAATCAATTGACGAGCCAAAAAGGAAAAATCGCCGCAGGAGCTAAAATCCGACCTCTCCTGCGGCCTGTGCTCCGCTAATCCAGTCGAATAGTTAGTGAGTATAAAGGATTTATTCAACCGAAGCGTTAATCCAATCAACTATTCAACTCGAAGGAGTGACCAAAATGACCGATCGCGTAATCATATTCGACACAACTTTAAGAGACGGCGAGCAGTCGCCGGGCGCCAGCATGAATACGGCTGAGAAACTGCGGCTGGCCACCCAACTCGAAAAACTGGGCGTTGATGTACTGGAGGCGGGTTTTCCGGCGGCTTCCGAGGGAGATCTGGAGGCTGTTTCGCGGATCGCCGGCAAGCTCACCAACACCGAAGTCGCCGCTCTGGCACGCACGTCCAAAGACGACATCGATCGCGCCTGGAAGGCCGTCAGTCACGCGGCCAAGCCCAGAATCCATACCTTCATCGCCACATCCGACATTCATCTGGAGTACAAGCTGAAAATGTCACGGGACGAGGTCGTCGCCAAGGCGGTGGAGGCCGTTAAATACGCCAAAACCCTGACCGACAACATAGAGTTTTCCTCTGAAGACGGCTCCCGCAGCGACCGCGATTTCCTCTGCCGGGTGTTCGAGGCGGCCATCGACGCCGGCGCGACCACGATCAACCTGCCGGACACCGTCGGATATGCCGTGCCCGAAGAATTCGGCGATCTCGTCAGCTACGTCATCAGCCACACACCCAACATTCACAAAGCGGTATTCAGCGTGCACTGTCACAATGACCTGGGGCTGGCAACCGCCAACACCCTGGCCGCCATCAAGGCCGGTGCCCGCCAGGCGGAAGTTACCATCAACGGTATCGGTGAGAGGGCCGGCAACACATCACTGGAAGAAATTGTCATGGCCCTGCACACCCGCCAGAATATTCTGCCGGCCACGACCAACGTTAAGACCGAATTCATCCATCCGACCAGCCGTCTGGTCAGCATGATTACCGGCATCATGGTGCAGCCCAACAAAGCCATTGTGGGGGCCAATGCATTCGCCCATGAAGCCGGTATCCATCAGGACGGTGTTTTGAAAAATCGCATGACCTATGAAATCATGAAACCGGAGACCATCGGATTGAGCACGAACAAACTTGTCTTGGGAAAGCATTCCGGCAGGCATGCGCTGCGGTCCCACTTGAGCGACATGGGCTATGACCTCTCAGGCGAAGAACTCAGCCTGGTATTCGAAAAATTCAAGGAATTGGCAGACAAGAAAAAGCATATCGTGGACGAGGATCTGGAAGTCATTGTGACCGAGGGCATCCTGCGCACCTCGGATGTTTTCCAGCTTGAATACCTGCATGTGACCGCCGGCACAACCGTGCTGCCGATGGCCAGCGTTAAATTGAAAATCCAGGACAGATCGGTTCAAAGTGCCGGCTACGGCAACGGGCCCATTGATGCCGCCTTCAACACCATCGCCAATCTCACCGGCACCGAATCGGAATTGCTGCGATTCTCCATCAGTGCGCTGACCGGCGGCACCGATGCCCAGGGGGAGGTCACTGTGCGCCTGCGGGAAAACGGCCTGACGGCTCTCGGCAAGGGTGCCGACCCCGATATCATTACGGCCAGCGCCAGAGCCTATGTCAATGGATTAAACCGCTTGGAATATCTCAAATTACATCCGGTCAAGGAAGCGGCCGGGCTTTAAAAATAGTTGCGGGTTGCAGGTTGCGGGTTGGTAGCGGTAGCAAGACAGGAGTATGCTGTTTCCTTTCCGCAATCTGCAATCCGATTTCCGAAATCTGGGGCGACTTCTATGTCTCCAATGTCCCAATCAGGTCTGTGACCTTATCGATGTTTCTTTCGGCCAGAAACGCCTCGATGCCCTCGATGATTTCGATGGTGGCCCCGGGATTGACAAAATTGGCGGTGCCGACTTGAACGGCGGCTGCGCCGGCGATTAAAAATTCCAGGGCATCTGCGGCCGTCATGATGCCGCCGATGCCGATGATGGGTATTTTAGCAACCTGAGCCACCTGCCAGACCATGCGCAGTGCGACAGGTTTGATCGCCGGACCTGACAACCCACCGATAATATTGGCTATTTTAGGACGACGGGTGTCGATGTCAATGGCAAGCGCCGCTAGGGTGTTGATCAGCGAAAGACAGTCGGCCCCCGCGTCTTCCACGGATCTGGCGATCTGGGTGATATCGGTGACATTCGGCGACAGCTTTACGATCACCGGCTTGGCGGTCTGACTGCGGACGGCCCGCACCACCCGGAAGGCGGCCTGGGGATCGACGCCGAATGCCATTCCACCGGCCTTTACATTGGGGCAGGAAATATTGACCTCGATCCCGGCGATGGCGGCTTCATCATCGATGCGGGCCGCCAACTGCCCGTATTCTTCCTCGAACTTACCATAAATATTTACAACAACAGGGGGAGCCAATTTCTGCAGGAAAGGCAGTTTTTCTGCGATGAAGGTTTCAATCCCGACATTCTCCAGGCCAATGGCATTGATCATGCCGCAGGCGGTCTCGACAATCCGTGGTGGTGGATTACCCGGGGTCGCTTTTAGGGACAAACCCTTGACGATAATTCCCCCAAGCCGGTTCAGATCGATCAGGTGATCAAATTCCCTGGCATAGCCAAAGGTGCCGGAAGCCGTCATTACCGGATTTTGCAGCTCCAAGCCGCCGATGACTACCTGCATATCTGGTTTTGCAGCCATTTTATAATCCATTGTGCGCCGGCAGCGCCGTTGCATGACGCCCGCAACAGCGTTCATAAATAGGTTAGCGCCAATACTCCTTGCAAACGTCGATTGGTTGGCGCTATGTATAAAATAGAAATCCAAGGAAGGCAAGGGGTTATTGGGTTCCGAGGTTCAGGGTTCACCGTTCAGGGTTGTTTGGAGGTATTAGGTTTGAGGTTAGAGGCACGTAGGGCCAGATCTTCTTTGCCTCAAACCTAAAGCGAAGCGCTCCTCCAGCCGCTAACCCCTGCCCTGCTCCTCTGAACCTTTGAACTTTAGTTGGCTACTTCATAAACAGCAAACCGCAGAACCGCAGAATGTCGAATAATGAATGTCGAAGGAATGTATTCTGTCTATTTTTAAAAAGCCTGAGCGACTTGTCCGGTCGTAGCCGAAGGCGACCTGTGGGGACGTAGCTCGAAGAGCGAAGCCTCAAGACTGAAGCGATGCCACCAATCTTCAATCTTCATTCTTCGATCTTCAATTACAGCTTGTCCGGTTTGGTAATTAGCGTCCTATATCAATGCGACAGAAGAACTTGAACATCATCCTGATTTCCACCCCTTGGCCGCTTTACAGCCGGCCTTCCATTCAGTTGGGCGTCCTCAAGGCCTACTTGCGGTCACAGCATCCGGATGTGGCCGTCGATGCCGACCATGCATTTTTGAAAATAGCCACCGCCCTCGGCTACCCGCTGTATCACGAAATTTCAGAGCGCACCTGGCTGGCGGAGGCTGTTTATGCCGCCCTGCTCTTCCCGCGTCGCTTTGCAGCCATAGAAAATCTCTTCAACCGCCAGGTCAAATCCGGTTCCCTCATAAGCACAACGGGATTTGAGAAAATCACGACCGAAGTTAGAGAAACCACGGACAAGCTGATCGCCGACGGTGACTGGGATAAATATCGATTGGCCGGGTTCTCGGTTTCGCTGTGCCAGCTGACATCGGCGCTGTATTTTATCAAACAGATCAAGCGGCGATCCCCCGAACTGCTGATCGCCATCGGCGGGTCGACCTTCTCCGGATCAACCTCCGCGGATTTCTTTAAACTTTTTGAAGAAGTCAACCTGGTGGTCACGGGGGAAGGCGAGTTGCCTTTCAGCCGGTTGGTGGAACATCTGAAGTCCTCGGCCCCATTTGCAGCGCTCCCTCCTGTTGCCGGAATCGTTACGGCAGAGACCGCAGAAGTCAACGAAATCCAAACTCGTTTTCAGCAAATCAAAGATCTGCAAGATCTGCCCGTGCCGGATTTCGACGAGTATTTTGCGCTCTTGAAAGACACAGGCCATGGTTTCTTTCCTACGCTGCCGGTTGAAGCCTCCCGGGGCTGCTGGTGGCAGCGAACCTCCGGCGTCGGCAAGACCAGCGGCTGCGCCTTCTGCAACCTCAACCTGCAATGGCAGGGGTATCGCGCCAAGGATCCGGCCCAGGTGGTCGCTCAAATCGACTATCTGACCACCAGGCATCAAACCCTGTCGCTTGCTTTCGTGGACAATGTCCTGCCCCGCAAATCCACTAGAACACTATTTAAAAACCTGGCCGACCTGAGCAAGGACCTGCGGCTGTTTGCCGAAATCCGGGCCACCACCACCCCGGCGGAATTGAACCTGATGGCCCAGACCGGAATGAAGCAGGTACAAATTGGAATCGAAGCGCTGGCCACCTCATTGTTGAAAAAGCTCAACAAAGGCACGACCGCCATTCAAAACCTGGAAATCATGCGAGACTGCGAGGCACTGGGCCTGGAAAATCATTCCAACCTGATCCTGTATTTTCCGGGCAGCGACGAACAGGATGTGGCCGAAACGCTGCGATGCCTTGAGTTTGCAACCGCCTACCGCCCCCTCAAGGCGGTCGCTTTCTGGCTGGGATTGGGCAGTCCGGTTTGGCGGAATCCAGGATCGTTTGGAATCAAATCGGTGTTTGGTCACCCGAACTGGAGCTACTTATTTCCAGCCAACTTCATAGCCTCGATGCGGTTTATGATTCAGGCTTACCGGGGTGACCTGGGATACCAGCGCAAAATCTGGCGTCCGGTCGAAGATCGAATCAAAGCCTGGCATAAGCAGTACCACAAACAAAACCGCGGTCCGCAAGGATCCCCATTCCTGACCCTGAGGGATGGCCGCGATTTTCTGATTATCCGCCAGCGGATGTTCGAGGCGGACACCATTAATCACCGCCTGGTTGGAACCTCCAGGCGTATCTACCTCTATTGCCGCCACCACCGCTCCATCAAACAAATCCGAGCCCGATTTCCAAGCTTTTCCGAAGACCGTATTCTGTCCTTTTTAAAAATGATGGTGGGAAAAAAACTGATGTTTGAGGAAAGGGGCAGATATTTGAGCCTGGCCGCACCGGTCAAACGGTTGTAGTATGGAGTCCTACCAATATGACTTTTTGCGAATCCATCAATTCTACACGACGAAAAAGCCAAGAGGGGCAATGAGACTTCAAGGCCGCCTATGAATTGAAATCTGGAACTCAGGCGGGCATGTCGGTTTAGAGGGGCAGCAGGTTATCATGGCTGTCGAATGCCATGGGCTCCGGTCCCGTGAGAATTTCGACCTCGTCTTTTTGGCCCAGCGCCTCCCCATAGGCCTCCGACACACCGACAATTTCCAATTGCAGGGTGTTGCGGATTCGCACGATTCTGCTCATCCTTGGGGGCGTCAGGCCGATGGTTTCCAGAGCGACCGCTATCGCCCGGCGATCATTCTCAAAATACATGGGCACGGCCCCCTTTTCGAGGCTGGCTGCAGTAATGCAGTTTTTATAGGTGGCGGCGTAATCGATCTTTTCTACGAGCCTCTGGGTTGTGAGATCGGCCAGACCGACACCGATGGCATTGCCCCGGGATTGATCGGTCAAATCCCGCACGAATATTCGCTTGATGCGGGCCGGATGGCTGAAGACGCCGGTGAGATCCCGATTTCTGCCGGTAACGTTGGGATCGATGCCGACCCCGCTGATGTTCTTGCCTATCTCGTCAACGATTAGAAGGTCGATTTCATTAAACGGCAAATGGGCCATCAGTTTTTTGGCAAGCGACAGCAGTTTTTTTTCTTCGGATTCAATGGCCTCCGGTTTCAAAGCGGCGATCTTGGCAGTTTTGCCGTGGCCGTTCTCGACGATGCCGATGGCGCAAAGGACCGGGGTTTGAGCCAATACCGTCCGGGCGGCATCGCGGATAATCTTCGGGAAGGAATAATCGATGGCAGCCTGGTGGTAATGAGCCGCCCCCTTGTGCTTGCCCATGCCGATAGCCATCATTTTCATCAGCCCGCTTTCGATCGAAGCTTTGAATTTGGTGTGGCATTTGATGCGATTGACAACGACGATATGATCGGCACCCATGGCATATTGATCGACAAAAACCGGAATTTCGTCCTCGGTCCGGCCGATTCGGCGCACTTCCATAGAAGAACGGATCGGTGCCTGCACACAGGCTTCCGTCACACCCAGGTGGGCCAACACGGCAACCTGCCCCTCGGCGGTTGCCCCGCCATGGCTTCCCATGGCCGGAAAAATAAAGGGTTCGGCCCCAAGGGACTTGAAAAACCCGACAACCGAGTTGACAATTTCGCCAAGGTCGGCCACACCGCGGCTGCCGACGGCGATGGCAACACTGTGACCCGGCTGAACTTGATGCCAGGACAAAGCGGAAAGTTGTTCCAGCACCGCCGCTTTGATGTCGTTCACGCAACGGCTGTCGAAGTGCTGGCGTATGCGAAACATCCTGGGGAAATGCATAACTTATTTCACAAAGGGAAACACGTCGGTGTATCCCTTGATATCGGTAAAGAGCAAAACGAGAAAGACGATTAGGCCGACAATCAGCAGCATTTCAAGCGCTCCGCCGCCGGCGGGGAGTTGATCCAGTTTATCGGCAATCGCAAGGGCCTCTGCATCCGAAAGGCTGTCAATTCTGGCTCCCGCCTCCCGGGGATCGATCTCCAGATTGATCAGTGCCTGGCGGACATTTTCGCGCACCATCAATTGTTTGATGCGGGTCCGGGCCTGCTGGCCCTGTGAAGCCTCCAACAGGGTTTCGGTGTCGACCAGGGCAGCCGAGGCGGATTGGATCGGACCCGAAATCAATAACATCAATACAGCCCCGGCAAGGCTGACCGGCCTCAAGGTTCTCCGGACGAATTGCATTGTTTGCCTCCATTGTTTAAAATGTTGTTGGAACCGATATCACTTCAAGCTTGTGTCGACGCGTTCCTGAATGCGGGCAAATAAATAGTCAAGGCAGCACCGCGCCCCTTTTGGCCATGGGCGGTAATGATGCCGTCGTGGTTTTTTACAATACCATAGGCGGAAGCCAGCCCCAGACCCGTGCCTCTTTCTTTCTCCTTGGTCGTAAAGAAGGGATCGAACACCTGTTTTAAGGTATCGGCGTCCATACCGACCCCGGTGTCTTTAATGGTAACTTTGACGAAATCTCCGGCCGTCATGTTAAATATTTGGACAAACTCTTCATCCAGATAAACATTCTCGGTTTGAATATACAGGTTACCTCCGCCGGGCATGGCCTGCCAGGCATTGACATAAATATTCAGCAAAACCTGTTCGATCTGGGTGCGATCGACTTCAACCAGCCACAGGTCCTGCTGATATTCGCGGTGAATCGTTATCTCCTTCTTGGTGCGGCCGAACATCCGCGCCGAACTGTCCAGCAGGTTGTTGAGATTGGTCGGTACGACCTGGTACTTCCCTCCCCGCGCAAAGCCCAGCAGTTGTCTGGTTAGTTCGGCAGCACTGTCAACATATTTTTCAATTTCCGTAAGGTGTTCAAAATGCGGATGGGTGTCATCGATATCGGCCAGCAAAAGGGAAGTCCGGCCCTGGATACCCATCAGCAGATTGTTAAAATCGTGGGCAACCCCCCCGGCCAGGGTGCCGATGGCCTCCATTTTCTGGGCCTGCTGCAATTTGGCCTGAAGTTTTTCTTTTTCATAGGCCGCCTGCTTTCTCTCGGTCATGTCGAGGACACAGCCCTCGATGTACCCGTGCTCGGGATATACGATCGCACTAACGGCAATATCGGTGTGGGTTCCGTCCGGGCGGATTGATCGGATCTCAAACCCGTCAACCCGGCCTTTGGCCTTCAGGAGCCGCAGCAATTCCCGGCGACGATCCGGATCGGCATAGTGATCGGACGTTTTGAAACTTTCATAAAATTGATCCGGCGATTCAAGGCCCATAATGTCGGCAAAAGCCTGGTTGGCGGCCAGGATCTGGCCGTCATCAATGCGGGATCGGTAAAGTCCCACCATGGCGGTTTCGAAAAGGTTGCGGTACTTTTCCTCACTTTCCTTGAGCGCCCTTTCAATTTGACGGCGTTTGGTGATGACTTCGGTGAACATGGTCAGACCGCCGATGTTGCCGGTGCTGTCCCACCAGGGGCACAGCTGCCTTCTGACCCAATCTGTGGTGCCGTCAGCCCTTGGGAAGGGTTCAGCCGCCTTTTTGATTATTTCCCCTTTAAAACACCGTTGATGCTCCTCTTTCCAATGCTCCGGCAGATCCGGGAATAAATCGTAATGGCAGCGGCCTACCAGGTCTTCATCGCCAAGCCCGTAGTCTTCAGCCCACCGCCTGCTGTAGGCCAGATAGCACATATTTCTGTCGCACATTGCCACCGCCGCCGGTGTATGTGCCATAAAGGTATTCAAAAGCTGCGCCCGAGGGTGGAAATCAATCCCCGGCTGCCCGTCGAAGTCGGCTTTCACGTCGATAGCTGCCATTTCTAAATTCCGTTCTTATTGGTACGGCTGGGTGGACTGAAACCATTTCATAAAAGCTGAAGGTATGCCGGACCGGTTTCATGTCGCAGCAAATTGATATCATTCAATTACGATCCTGGGTGTCAACAGCCGTAGCAACCAGTGGCTGAATCTCTTATCATAGAGTAAATTTATAATAATTTCAATTGTTGAATTATGGTGCAAGTCATCTGAATCTCTAACGGCAAGCAAACGGGCGGAAGCCGTCGGACTGGTCCGGTGGGGTTAGACCACCGGCCCCCGGCAATCGATTATTTCTTTACGAAGTGAGCAAAATTCTCTATATAGCGGTGTTAATAAGTGCTTCGATACTTGAAACGACAGAATGGTTAAGTAGACATGTGTGGGTTGAATGCAGCGACAGGATAGCACGTTTAACAGACCTGACGGAGATTTTCACTACATCACTTGGGGCGGCGATGGCCCGTTGACTCATTTTGCCCATGCCACCGGACTGTGCGCCGGGGTGTACACGCCATTGGCAACGATGCTGCGCTCACGACTTGCGGTGTTGGGCATGGACGACCGGGGCCACGGCCGCACCAGCGTGCCGGCGATTCCGGCTCATCTGCGCGGCTGGGATATGTTTGCAGAAGACTTGGAGCGTTTCTTCGAGCATCTCGGTCAACCCCTGATTGCCATGGGCCATTCCCGGGGTGGAACGATCAGCCTGATGCTGGCTCTCAAGCGTCCTGATCTGGTCCGGGCCTTGGTATTGATCGACCCGACGATTCTGCCGTTCGCATGGATGTGGTGGTGGTATCTGGCCAAAAAAACCGGTCTTGCCCGCTGGCTGCCCATCGTCGCAACTGCCGCTAAACGCAGAAACACCTGGCCTGATCGGGAGAGCGTCCTGCGGGCCTACCGCCGGAAAGCAGTCTTCAGCACCTGGCAGCCAGGATTTCTGGAAGCCTATATTGCCGAGGGCACCGCAACCTGTCTGCAAGGCGGGATCAAATTGTGCTGTGAGCCGGCCTGGGAATCAAAGTGTTTTTCTGTTTGTCCCCATGATATCTGGCGGCATGTGCCTCAGCTGAAGCAGCCCGTCCTGGTGTTGTACGGCGCGAACTCGGACACTTTCCGCACTCCGGCGGTTAGAAGATTCAAATCGAAAGTCCCCCACGCGCGCCTTAAGCGCTTTGAGCAAAGCGGTCATTTTGTGCCCATGGAACAGCCCGAGGCAGTAGCCGAAGCAGTTTTCGAATTTCTGGAGGCGGAAAGCCTTATATGAAACTACGAAAAATCTATCTCACGCAAAGCCGCAAAGGAAATGACTAATATTATGTTTAATCTTGACGCCTTGGCGTCTTTGCGTGAGAATAAGTAGTTTCTTTTCCGATCAGACCGGCTGTCCTTTTGCCGGAGGCGGTGCTTATATGAAACTACATTAAGTTAAAAAGCGAACCGCAGAACCGCAGAATTTCGAATGTCCAATATCGAAGGGAGGCATCGCTTCAGTCTTCGTCACGCTTGCAGCGTGACTACGACCCGACAGGTCGCTCTGTCTATACCTATTTAAACGTCTCGGATTTTCTACAACTTAATGAAAATATAGTTTATTTTTTGAGGTCTGAGATGATACCTCAATGATGGCCCCGGTGAAATAGAAAAAAGTTTCACGGAGTGAAAATAATGCAATTGTGGAATGATGGAACATTGGGTTTGGCAGAGGATATGATCCCTTTTTAGATTTATCGTCAAGACGATTAGGCCATTGACCCAACACTCCGGTACCCCAAATCCCATTTTTCTCTCCGATCAGTAAGCTCTGCGAGCCGGAGGCCAAGATTCCATCATTCCAATTGGGGCGAAACCCCTAACTTGAATCGATAGAATTCCTTACTTCGATCCGCCTCCGGCGGAACATTCAACATTCATCATTCGATATTCGCTTTTCTATAGTTTCCTTTTCGACTAGCTTAGCATCTCCCGACAACAGGCGTTGCTCATGTAAAATAATTCATGTTCGGCCTGCTCTGACTCTCGTTTTCGGATTGTAGGCAAAAATGCCCCCAAAATTGGCCCATTCTTGGGGTCGGTTTCAATGATTTCAG
>Ga0209367_1008428_pt1 | contig 14093 bp, 8 predicted proteins | sample WorMetLIZISLAND2_FD_187412 | JGI IMG/M metagenome (GOLD analysis project Ga0209367, IMG submission 187412) | Marine gutless worms symbiont microbial communities from Max Planck institute for Marine Microbiology, Germany - Olavius geniculatus... ... | reverse complement strand
TCCTTGCGCGAGACCGCGTCGTTTGAGCCATCGCGCGCAAAAATCCGCCGAAGGGTCTGACCTGTAGGTGAGTCTGTGAAAAAAAGGTATATGGATACAAAATTTTTTGCGTATATTTCACCCATTTGCCGGAAAGCCCCCCTTGGAGGGATTTGCATAAAATTTTGCATGACGGGTCCCCTCGCCGACGTAATCAACCTTTATCTTAATCGGGTCAGGGGTTTTGATTCTGTGGGGGTCCCATAAGAAAAAGAAGTCGCCGTTAACACAGGGCTTGAACTACTGTTCAGCCTGTGATTCTTGGATAAAATGTCACGTTGAAAGAATATCCTCTTTCCAGTTGATTGTATTTTATTGTTAACGTATTGTAAAATGTACCAAAGTTTCGTGCAGGCAAGATCAAAGCGCTGATAGGCCCATGTATAATAATGCATGCACGGTGCCCGTGTCACGTGCACGAGGGTCGAGATTGTCAATGTATCGACATCGTGACAGTGCTACTGTTTCGTGCCGGTGGCATCGAGACAGGAAGCACTGGCTAATGCTGGAGTCAGTGAGTCGTGTGAACTGGCGCTTAGGTGGAGCTAAAGCCTGGAGGGGTGGGGAAAGAGAGGAAGAGATCTCGGCCCTGAATTGCTCGCTGTCGGGCTCGCAGCGAGTGCGTCACTGAAATATTTTCGTTCTTAGATTAATTTCAGTTTCAGTTGTATACAATTTGTAAGAAAATAGATCCGAATTTGGTAAAAAGCTTTTTTCAAAACAGTAGCAAAAAACAAAAAAAAACAAATCAGAAAATTCGACAATAAAACTAACAAGTTTGCACGTTACTTTGAACGAACTAATTTACGTTTCTGGTTAAAATCACCAAAAATTTCATATTTTTCTATCATTTAGTGCCCTAAGTCTGGATGACTTCTTTGAAATTTATAGAAAAGCTTTACGGATTCTAAAACAAGAAATCTGAGCTAATGCTCATGGAACGCAAGAGTCTATAGCAGTTCGTGTTCGCAGGTAATATTGGTCTGTCTCCATCCACTTCGTCGCAATTTACTCTTCTGCAGCTGAAAATCGCAAAAAAATCACTACAATTCCCTATTGTGGGGTTTAAAGTCATTCAAGGTCATCGATGTTGACATTCCTAAGAAGCTCGTCGCCAGTGCTTGTTGTGATAAGCACCATGTCTGTGCCTATCTGCAACCATTTTTTACGCTAGACAAGCCAACAGCGGATAAATAACCATTTTTAGGGTGATGTCTTTTTTGACATCAGCGTGCGCATGCGTCCTTGAATCTAGAAGTCCGGACTTGGACTGCTAAAATCTACATTCAATGCTCAAAATTCCATACTCAGATTGTATTGGTCTATCTCCAGCCATTTTGGCGCAATTCACTCTTGAAATGCGTGTCGCAGCCCAAAATCGCGAAAAATTCACTAAAACCCTTTATTTTGAGGGTTCAAGGTCATTCAAGGTTATCGATGTTGACATTTCTAAGAAGTTCGTCGCCATTGCAGCATGTCTGTGTCTATCAATGGCTTGGTAGTCTAGAGGTTAGCGTGTCGGACCTACTGACAGCGAGGTCGGGGTTCGGTCTCTAACCACTGCACTCTCAAGTAACAACCTTGGGCAAGTTGTTTGCACACCACAGCCCGTCGGTGCGATGCTCCAGTTTGGGGCCCTGCCGACTAAATGTCCAAAACAAAGAAAAACGACCATTTTCACGTTAGACGAGCCAATAGCGGTAGAATAACGTCTTTTTAGGAGGAGTGCCCCTCTTTCGCCCCCTCGTTCGTGGATACCCCTTTCACCCAGTAACATGAAATTTTGTCACGAAATACTAAAGACAAAAAGTTATCATATAGTAAAAACTCTAAGTCTCTATCTAACCTGAGCTTGGAATGGTACCGGGACGTGACACCCCTGCAGGACGGACGGACGGACAGACAGAATTACCGTAGCTAATACGCGCTACAGATAGCTCTGCTGGCTCTTGCGCGTAACTATATCTTTCATGGAACTAGCAGTGCAGATTGCGTGATCCTAGCTTGCACCGTTTTGATAAGACAGCAGCGGGTGACAGACGAATGTTTCAACGTAGCCTAAATGTTACACTAACAGATGCCGTTTTACGGATTGTTTATCTGTGTTGCATTGCAGAAATCCGGTGCCGAAAACAATTTTGTTTTATTTCGTTTTGTTTGCCATACTTTTTATTTTAGCGGGGTATTTAGTATTGTTTTGTTGAAGGTAAAACTAAAAAAATCTAATTAACGTTCTCGTAAAGCGAAGACGAGTAATTTTCGTTTTCATTTTCCTTCTTGTTTCAGTTACTGAAACATCTCCGGCGGTGATGGACCGGTGCGGCGAGTTAGTGTGATAGTTTGTTGTTGTTTGTTGACCGTGACTGGCGACTGTCACTATACGACTAACGTACTACTGGCTAGAGAGATGACGGCGACGCCCATTGCTATTGTCAGTGATTGGACCACGTTGTCAGCCTTCCTCGTCCGTCCGTCATTCACTCATTTGCACGGTCTTCGGCGACACCGACAGCCAGACACTTCATAGCACAGGTAAGAAACACGGCTTAAGTTGTGCCGGTATCGTGGCAATTATTTTGGATGCAGCGGTACGCCGTATCGGGAGTTTTTGTTGGCGGTAGGGGGAAGGTGTACTTTGCGGAATTGCGGAATGCGGAATTTCGAAAAGGTGTATTTTGCGGAATTTCACCTGCGGAACGTTCCGCAAATTACACCTTAGAGTTTTTTCCGCATTGGCGCATTCCGCAAAATTCAAATAAAATCAAATAATCAACTTCGCGTAGGCTTAGGCTTACATTTAAGTCTCAAATCGACATCGACACATCACAAACGAGAAACGACGCGGTCACACAGTCGGCAAAGTAATCATGCAATGACGTATTCAACTTAACTCTTGAAACGCCTTGAAGTCCCGTTAACTCACGAGCGTAAGCCGGCACATCACACACGAATGCAAAGTCAACTCAAGTACAGCTTATAAGCCCAATCTACAAACGATTCCTGACGCGGCTCTCTGTATTGTTTCATCTGATCGACTGACTGCCATGAAGGCACGATCACAGACAGCTTCATGCAGCATCTCATGGCTTGGCATCAGCGCCTGTTTAACATCGAGCTGGCAACGACGAGCACCTCTACTTTTGCAAGCTTTGACTAAACCTACATTAGGCCTAATTTGTGTACAGCATCGTCGTCGTCATTTTTTCCTACGTCGTATAGGCCTAAGTTTCAGAAAGATATCAACAATCAGTTCGTTTTTCAGCCATTTGTGTGATGTTTTGATTGGATAAAATTAACAAATCGATTAAAACCCCTGATTAAAATCCTAAATACTAAATCAAGGTAACGTAGGTCTACCAAAACAAGGACAAAAATTAGCCTAATATCTCCTCCTGCAAGGCACAACGAGACTTGTGGGCATAGTGGTCGAGCGCTCTGTAAAATTGTACACCTATTCAAGTGACGTAACTCGACAACAAGAGCATTTTCCGCAATTCAATTTTAATTCCGCAAAGTACACCTTCCCGGCGGTAGGGTCTACGCTGTGAATTTGCGAGGTTCAAAATGTCAAACATAGCGTGCAAATTGTTGTGCGGGTTACCAGAATGCGTTTTTCTTGTTAATACTGCACGAAAACTTATTTTTGGCCGAGATTCTGCCCCGAACCCTGCTGGAGAGCTCACCCTTAATCAAGTCGGGGAGGGTGGATACGTTTTCCCCATTTTTCCCGACGTTTGTGGCGTTTTGATCTCGACAGCACCATTGACGCCACTTTTTGTACAAAGGCAAGAGTTCCTTATCGGACCACTGTCAAAATCCGTTTTGCAGAGGTAAAAAATGCATTCGTATCTTTTTGTCTTTATGGCACCGTATCTTGCGCCTGTTTTATATTGTACTTAAAAACTGTCATGGGCGATCGCAGAACGTTTTCCAGTCAAAGCATGTCGAGGCGCCGCAGGCGCGAAAAACGTGACGCCGCCACCGGACGTGTAACACCGGCCGCCGTCAGGTGGGTTGAGGAACTGGGAGGTCAGAAAAGAAACTTGGCACATTCTGAGCTTCGCGTAACACCTCTGAGGAAAATATGCTGCAGCAAACGAGCTACAAAAGTTTTCCCTAACAATATCACGATGTTTCTTTTTTAGGAAAATGGTGAAGACAAACGCCACTGTCGTTTAGGCTGCTGTCGTTCTGTGAAATGCCCGGTAAGCAGAGCTACAAGCAATATTGTCCGTGCTATTCTTCAGTGTTTCGACGCTGTTGCATTAGTAGGACAACTAGCTAGACATATCGTGCAGCAGTCACAGACTGTAAAACGAAAGATATTCACTCTTGGGACTCGGTCTAGCCTCGACTGTAGCCTTACTGCAGACAAGTAAATCCGTTAACAGAAACCGAACGTAAAAGTCGTCAGGACTACCAAGCCACAGAAGATGGTAGTATTCTCAGTAATGTGAGTAAAATAGTTTCAAGCGCAGTTTAACAATTAGCCACAACGATCTCAACATCCGAACTAAAATGTTTTTAGCAGCCTTAAGACTGTTCAAAGTTAAAGCAGTGGACCTTACGCAGCTACAACGAGCATAGTTTATTTGCATAAGCAAATCATCGGAATTTTCGTTTTTCTAAAACAATTTTAGTTGCCGTTAAGCACTGTTTGTTTAATATTTTTGAGTATCAGCTGTATTGGTGGTCAGGAATCCCGGACAAAAGGCCACTGGACAAAAGACCACCGGACATAAGGCCACCGGGACAAAAATAACCGCCGGACAAAAGGCCACTTTTGGATATAATTATAATTATTTACTCGACAGCTCAGGGAAAAGTTATTGACTATTGAAACTCCAAACATTTTAATTAGTATTAGTATTTTGTTCTAAGTTACATTATTCGGTTTTCAATGAATTATCATTATGAATTAGGATTACCTTTAACTATGCCGTTTCTGCTATTTCGAGCGTATTCAACAATAAGAATCAGGCAATCATTCTGCATTGTCTCAGTATGCGCAGTGCTCGAGTTATTGAAAATATTTTGGCCTACATGCGTAAATAATGAACCGGTGGTAAGCTACTAATAAAACGTAGGCCTGCAGATAACTAAGAAAGGTGACATTTGACAAATTTGTACAACTTATTGAACTGTTTTGTGTAATTTTCTTGGTCGTCATGTTCGTTGTATTAATTTCATCGTCGTTGCTTGTGCGTTTGAGGTTATTATTCTTCTTATAAATATACATAGCACTGCAACATCGTTGTTTCTTTACAGGCACAACAAACGCCAGCATATCGTATAGAAAAAGTCCTATATCGTATAAAAACAGCATCAAAAGTATCAAAGTTATGGAAAATATTTGACCTGAATTAACTCAACAAAACAGAGAAAAAGCTGCTTGGCCGTAAATTGTAAACCTATTCTATAATTTTGTTCAATATGTTTTAGTAAATAGGTAAAATTTTCCCAATGGCCTTTTGTCCGGTGGCTTGTCCGTACACCGGTGGCCAGTATTGACATCTTTCGCCTGAAGAGTGGCGAAGGAGCGGCAAGCAGTGAAAAATAACTCATTGCTTTGCCAGTGCCTGTGATCCTCAACGATAGATGAGTAGTCTACTAATAGCAACTGAAACTAGCTCGATGGTCAGATGAATGATGAATTTTGATAATTATGTATTACAGGCGGACTAATGTTGGTGGCGGGTTAAGATTACAGGCGTTGACTTTTGATAGTCATTGTGGGGTCGACCTTGCCTTTTTTTTCTTTTCTGACTTCTCTTCAGTTCTTTTCTTTCACCTCTAAATTTAGCTACAATCTAGCTACGATCTCTGTAGAGTGCTGAAAGCCGTACCGCCAAACAAAGGATCACACGTATTTTGTACGTATGCTTACTGAAACTGAAACTGTGTACCTTTTGCTGCTTGCACAATAGCACATTAGCAGTATTTTTATTTTGATCGTTCAGTTTTTACTTGTAGGAATAAAATGGCAACGTGCGTTAAGGTTCATGCAAAAATTGGCTCATTTTACGGTTGAAAGCCGCAATGAAGGGCAACCTCGTTTACCTTTCCCCCTGTTCTCCATTATTTTTTTCTTTGCTACGTTCCAACACCTGTTAAATCCAGTTACGGTGTCTAGTGATTGCTGTAAGCTAGGCCCTACTCTGTCAGTAAAAATTAAAACGAACGTGTCATTATGCAAAGGACAAAAGCGCACATTTCAGCAGCAGAATATGCCAACAGTCGTTTGGCGATTAGAAGAAGAATGTCTGCAAATTTGTCTCTTGTTACCAACCTGAGAAATTCTTCATAATTCAAACGTTATGTGCCGGGGCGTCGCTCTCGCAAGCTTTTGGTCGTGGTACGGGCAAAGGGATAGCCCCAATGGTTGAGATGCATGCGTGTACACAGGCCGTACTCACCTGTACGGTCTAGTCTACCTGTATGTACGATGATTGCTCGGTGGTGACAGGTGTAGAATGGGCGCGGCTACTGCATACGTATCAGCAGCAGCTCGCCAACAGGGCAGACCGAGCAAGCGCCAGGGCACACCGGCACGACGCTAATCCATACTGGTGACGACAGCTGCCACGTACCGACCCTGTGCCGTGTCTACGACAATAACTCCCCACGCAAAAACACTTTCTTCCACGGGTGATTTTAAAATTTCAACAACACATTTGTTTAGTATTAACATCTTCAGCTGACCTGCTTTTTCACACATGGCCTCGCATTTAGTATGAAACCGATTTGAGTATAAGTCCTTGGCACGATAAATCAGTCTCAAATTTCAGTGTGTACGCGTCAGTGATGTCCCAGTACTACTCGATACTAAGATCTTGGTATTGAGCTGCATTGAGAACAAAAAAAGTTCCATTCTTGTTCTTTTAATTAAAAAGCATTCCTACTGTACACAATTGGCACTAATAATACAGATATTCATTTACAAAACGCCGCGTACACGCTGTACAGTAAAGTATAGAAATATGGAACAAAAGAGGAGAGGGTTTTGTCACTAAGGTTTTTTTGTCTGTGCCGATGCCGCGTGCTAGCCTACCAGTGCGCGTGTCGGGTCCACATCAGCTAGTATCCATAGCCGCATCAGGCCAGTGTGCTGCGCTGATACAGATGCTGGATATGTGATGATGATGATGCCGTGAGGTTAATGACTGTTGACGCACTCTATGAAGTCTATGACGCACGGCTTCGTTTTACAGCTCGCCAGCGTCAGGTTATTTGCGCGTATTTTTCTCAGATAACTGTGCTTTTTGTTTTGTTGTCGGTCTGTTTGTTTCACCTTGTTTTTTATTCTATATGAATTGCTTAACCTAAAATAATCGCAATGGTTTATCGATTGATAAAAATAAAATGTTCTGCAGTAAATAGGTAAAGAAGGAAAATAAAACGAAAATTTATACAGCCATGTAGTTAGAAACATTACCGGTATCCTGCAATTTGTGATGTAGATCGTGGATTATTCAGTCACGTCAAGTCGCATCGCGCAACCAGCAGGGGGCGCTGAAATCGCGGGAGTGGACATCACGGGAGTGGAAATTGTTTATCCTTGCTACTTGGTGCCGCAATGTCCACTCCCGCGATTTCAGTCGTCCCAACCAGCACGTGAGGTATGCAAAACAAGTTATTTTTATTTATAGCCGTTGCCACAGTTGAATGATGATCTCTGGCCAAAATCCGTACGATCTGTGTATATTTTTGCTTAGAGTTAGTTATTACTTACTCAGTTAACAGCTGTCGCAAAAAGACGCAATCAGTAAACATTGCACAATATGCACCGACCAACGTAACTAGGATTACCAGCCGTAATGATCGCTGGCTGAATGGGGCTGATATTGCAGTGTCCTGCAACGAACGTTAAACGTTGTACTCCAGTTTTAATGAAACATGCGCACTCCTGCTAAAGGCCAAGGCGCCAACACGTCTGTAGCCGGTCATTCCATGACTAAAGGTAACAAAATGTCAAACACGAGGTTGAATTATGGCACGCTTCTTGTAACCGCTTTAAAACTTAAAGCCGACATAAAACGTCAGCTGAACAATACAATATCAACTCTGTTCAGTAATCGATCGCGGTCATAAATGTCAACATTACGATAGTCGACTGTGTCGAGCCGTTTCGACAATCGATCCACATTCACAGCTATCTGCATTTGTTATAGCTACTGCAATAAATATTGCACATGCAATATAGCCTGTCTAAAACTGCATTTAAAAGTCAGAATTTGAGTTATTAGTACTGGCATTCAAAACAATTGTTGTCTTTAATTTTTTGATTTCCAAAATAATTACAGGCATCGGCAATTACACTGCAGATATTTGTTATTTATTTTCAAAATTCTAATCATGATTATCTGTGATGCTGAAAAATCGGTAGGCGTCCATAACTTCGTCGTTTTTCAACAGAATCATATTTTGCTTGGAGGTTAGATGTATCTTATTTCAGGTAATAAACTTGTAAAATTTGAAATTAAAAATTTCAAACGGTTGCCGAGAATACAGCGAAAAAGGCTACTTTTTTCTGCCACATTCTGTAGTTAAGGGCGGCTGCACAAATGTTGACACTGCAATTTATTACTGTCCGCAGTAGCGACGACGGTACTGTTTTCAGCGTCGTCGCTTTGTTAAGCTAACGCGATAACTCGTGAACCGTTGCATTTTGCTTTACGGTATTTTGCTTGAGCATAATATCTCGACAAACTTTAGAACTCTGTTAAATATCAAAGTCTAAGCTGCATTGGTGTCTGTGTTGTTTTTCGTGCAGGAACCAGATGAGCTGCATTCGCGAAATGTAATTAGCTAAATGTCGCCACCTCATCACTGTCCGCGGAAGCGGCTGCGGCTAACCGCGTGCAGTACTTATCCTTGAGCAAGGTTGGACAATCTTGTATCACATAAAGATTAATTTTCTTGTTAGATTTATACCGCTACAGCATCTGTTTGTTTTTCTGTGCTGCATTTGCATACATTTCTATGGTCCAGACGTGAGCGATGCAGCGAGAGACCAAGTGCTGACCAAGTGTCATCTTACGTGATAGTGTTGGACTGGCGTTGAGATAGCGTCTAATACTGTCAGGTAACGATGTCATTGAGGCCAGACGCTCAACAACCGCAAGCTGATATATACAGTCGCTGACCTCGACACGCTGTAAAGAGTTGTAGTTTCTAATCGTCATTTGCCTGTACAATGTGTTGAAAAATATCTCACTTATCTTGATAAATATTGACCGATTTGCAAAATTCTATAACCCGCACATTGTGAGGACAATTTGCAACAACACTGTCGTTAAAAATCAAACCACACATTAATCGCGTCGCTACCATATCTTGTAAAATACAAGTGTATTTAACAATCGTTTTTTGTGCCCGCTAAGAAATATTCTTGCTGAGATACAAAATTATTCACTACAAGAGACCTTGCGTATGGCGTGCAACAAATGTGGTGAGGTGAGAGAATAGTGTCAAGATTAATAAATTTTAGCTACATGAACAGCGGGAGACGGACATTTCCCCCGGACGTTCCCCCGGACACTTCGTCCGCCCGGACGTTCCCCCCTCCGCTTTTTTGCATACTCTGACATTTCCCCCAAGTCTACAGCACATCAGAAGATTTTTCACACTAAGCCTGAGCAGAAATTCCTTGCAAAGCTTAATGCAACTAAAATTTTGCGATCGTTGCCGTTGAGTATATTTCAAACCCATGCAACTCAGTCGGACTTGACACTTCTGCGGCGCAGCAATTAACAACAATTACGTTATTCCCGTAGTCAATTGCTCAATTGCTGCTCTACTCTACACGACGATCTATGCTTGCTTGCTCCAATCAAGTAGATGCCGCTTTGAAGTTGCTGCCGTGGAGTATATTTCAAAAACACGAGACGACTGAATTCGACCCAATGTCGACCAAACAAGGAGAGTAAAACTAATACACACACAGCTATTTGCTATAAAGGTTGCTGCCAAGTGCGGCCTAACGTTAGTAGAGTTCTAGAGCAAGAGTGTAGTTATTAAAGAAAGTTAAATCGAAAATGGAGTTTGTTAAATGCGTTCGAGGAGGTTTTACTTTATAGTGACGTTTAAATTACTGGCTAAATATAACTGTATATATGTTGTATATATTATTTTTATGTTGAGAAATCAATACACTTGGATATTTGCTATTTGGTCACAAATGTGTACGAATTACACATACATACACTCAGCAGCATAGGGGGAAATGTCCGAGTATGCAAAAACGGGGGAAACGTCCGAGGGGGATATCCTATACCCGGAACAGCGAATATCATACGACTTTCAATGCGTCGTCTGGCACCATTAGCGACTGACTGAACGTCATTTGTGCATAGCCTATCTTTGCTAAATATATGTCGATTTGTGAAATAAATTACATTATTTCGATTCGATTTGCTGTGAACTCGCTGGACAACAAGCTGTGCAAACTTGCTGTAAGACTCGCTGATTGTTGTGTGAACTTGTTGTGAACTTTTCGAACTTTTTACAACGGATCAAAGTAAGTAAAGTGTAAACCAATATTAGCAGGTCTTTGCTTGCTATAATAATATAATTCCATAATAATAAGCATAAGAAAAGTGGCCAAAAACGTCTTAGTTTGCGTCGAAAAGGAAGTTTAGCCTACTATCGTTACATACAACATTGCAGTGTGGTATATATTAAGTGAATTCGCTATTCTGCGGAAAAGATTGAACGTTTTTTGCATTTTTAAGGACATTTTGCGATTATTTGATTGTTATGCGTAGACAAACATGATCATATTTTCGAACTAAAACTTTTGCCGGTTTTTCAATATGCACTTGGTCAACATTTCAATTTATCAATCAGTCATTTATTAGTCAAAACATTATTACATGCAACATTAATAAGAACTGGAAAACCAGGCTTAAAGTCAATTACGATAGTTCAAAACATGTTTGTTTGTCTCACCTTTAGGCTTAATAGGCCTACCGTTACGTGACGTTACGCTCGTAGACCTATCACGGTGCCATTAATAATTTTGTGGCGAAGCTGCATACGCGACCAGCTCTGTATAATGTGATATGCACAAACGCATTCGGCGAGTTAATGAGTCCGCAGGCTCGACCATTGTACATGAACTAAAACGGGGTTTCCATCAACGCATCAACATACCCAACGCGACAGACGGGCGTAACGCAACAAACGCAGCTGACGCAACGACTGCTTTTTACGTTTTGTTCGTTGCGTCAGCTGCGTTTATTGCGTAGTTTTTGCCCACGTTTATTGCGTACGTTGCGTGGATTGCATTCGTTGGAAACCCGGCTTTAGACGTAATTGCCTACGAATTTGCTACGATATTGTTACGCAGGTCACCACAGCAGCGTGCGTACCATGTAATCATTGGACCAGCCATGCAGGTATTGTACGCGGTTTGCGGCCAGACAATCGATGCGATATCCAACTGATTTATCGCACTACGTGCACCGACAACACACAATAGCCCCCTACATTAATGCACAATAGATTCATATCCCAACGCAAAGGCACAAACGTTTCTAATGCACCGTAGCGTGGAACAGCAAACAGAACTATTAAACAGCGCCAAAGCCAGTGGTCTTTGAGCCCAAGGCCAATTGATATTTTTGGTTCTCGAGCTGTACTCGAGGTTGAGGGACACTCTGTGAAGACCCCGTCCCTGATTCGACGTCTCATATAATCCAGCAGTGTGTTCCGGGCACTAATTAAACTTGGACACTAAAAAGCGGAGATCGTATTTTAATGACTTCAGTGGTGGAATAGCCAATTGATTACTAAGTGGTGATGAATATTATGGTAGGCCTATGTTTGATTGTATTTGTTTTCTGGAACACTGAGCCAGTCGATATACAGTCAACGGCGTTGTGAGTTAAAGACGTAGGGGGCAGAAAGTTGAAAATTTTCAACAGACAGTTGTAAATTTCAAACAGAAGAGATTATGCATGGGTACTAACACTGAAAAGCTTAATTCCCCCTCCCTGAGTTATCCTAAATTTGAATTTTTTGCTTTAAAATCAATGTTTTTAAAAGTTTTCGACAAAATGATTTTTCCGCCAGGCTAATAATTTCTCCCTGCTTCTCCTGTAAGGACGGCACTGGGTATGCTAGTACTAATTTGTTTATACTTCACACTGGAAGTCAACGGCAGGTAAACAATACGGCAACAACCAATCGAGATACTCAACGACGACTTAAGTAAACTTTTCACCGGGAGTTTAAGTAAAACAAGTAATTTTAGAAAAGCTCATGAGACGCGCGAAAGCTTTAGCAGTTCCTTTTCGCAGGTTGTCTTTGTCTACCTCCAGCCATTTCGTCGCAATTCACTTATGATGTGTGCCCCGCAGGCAAAAATTGCAGAAAACACTAAAACCTCTTATTTTGGAAATTCAAAGTCATCCAAGGTCATCAGTGTTAATACCACTAGATAGCCCTGCTCGTCACCAGTGCTTGCCGTATTTTAGAAACGGTGCGAGATAGGCACACACATAGGCATGTCTGTGCCTATCTGCCTTCGTTTTTACGCTAGACGAGCCAATAGAGGAGAAATAACCACTTTTTGAAGGGTACCTTTCTTTGACGCCCGGCTGACCTGCTTGAACTTAAGGAGTCGCGACTTGCACCGTTAAAATTTACGTTTAATGCTGAAAATTTTTTGTGCAAACTGTCTTGGTCTATCTCGAGCCATTTCGGCGCAATTCTTTTTTGAAATGTGCGCCGCAGCCTAAAGTCGCAAAAAAATCACTAAAAATCTTTATTTTAGAGTTTAAAATTGTTCAAGGTCGTTGATTTTGGTGTCAATCAAAAGGACGTGTAGAACTTCCTATTAGTGATTAATAGTAACCTAGGCCCTATCTCGCATCGTTTTTGAGATACGTAATATTGTGGCAAGTATTGTATATTGTAATGCAATCTTTCACGCAAGCTTTAACAATCCATCCGTCCGTGAGTCTGCCTTCACGCGTATATTGCAGCATCGTCGTATTCGACGAACAGGCGCCAGCAATACAACAGCGAAGCTCGCATCTGCAGCAGCAGCAGCTGAAGCCGTCTGTTTCAACGCCAGTAGCATCAGCAGCCTTGCCTTCATCCTCCTCGGCATCCACATGCCGACCGGGACGGACCTCCTTCTCCCTCCCTCCTCCGTCGGTCTGTCGAAAACTTCTAACTCCTTCGCGTTCGTGGGCGCGCTGCCGGGACACAAATAACTGCCACGGCCACGGCGCAGCTGCCCGGCATGCAGTCGATAGGATAGCAGAGTTCCTGGGCTACGGCCGCGCAGGCAGTCAGGAAACTTGGCGGCGGCGGCGGCCAGTGCGCTGGAATTCGAGGCCGAGGGCCGGCGGCAGCAGCAGCAGCAGCAACAGGAAAGCAAGCGAGTCGCTGTCAGGTCGTAACCGACCGAACGTCGGTCTCCTCGCTGTCTAGGTCTAGGTCTTCGATCCTCGTCGTCGTCGTCGTCGTAGCTGACTAGGTCCGCTGTCGTCGGCGGATCAGACCTACGCCAGCAACCATGTACCAGCAAGATGGATACTACTACTCGATGGACGACTACATGGAGCAGGAAGAGGAATGGGAGCGAGAAGGACTGCTCGACCCGGCCTGGGAGAAGCAGCAAAAGAAAGTGAGTGAATTGCATGGCACTTTCAGAATTGCATGGTTAAAGCCCAAACTGCACTACTTCGATTTGACGTAGACTTGTTTGACAACAAGTCGAATAACAAGCGGTACAATATATTCTGACACGTCTATACAGTGTTTCATAAAAAGACCCCTTTTTCTTTCTGTCATAATTCAGTCAAATCAATTTACACGAAATTTTTACCAGCTATAGCTGAAAAAATACTTACCCGGTATTCACAATATTTGTACAAAATGTGGCTGTTAATTAAATATAAATGTACAAAACATTAGTTTATACACTTGTTAACGGCAACATTTAAGGACTTGCACATCGAAAACAGCAAAAATTACAAAAGGTGATATTGCCCGCATCACACTGACTGTGTGTCAATGTGCTGCTGAATAATATCACCTTT
>Ga0209367_1008425_pt1 | contig 14099 bp, 7 predicted proteins | sample WorMetLIZISLAND2_FD_187412 | JGI IMG/M metagenome (GOLD analysis project Ga0209367, IMG submission 187412) | Marine gutless worms symbiont microbial communities from Max Planck institute for Marine Microbiology, Germany - Olavius geniculatus... ... | reverse complement strand
CATCATCGCTTATGTTAAAGATATCGGCTTTTACAATTGTATATAATGTTGTTTTTACATTAGCTTAATAGCCTTGATCTTAACAAGTATTTTAACTTTGCTTTTAATACATATATTGACTGCTTTTAACTAATTTTAACCATGTATGGCACTGAATGGCCTATTTTGTGCTGATGTGCCGTTAAGAAACTACTCACTCACTCTATTTATTGATCTTCATATGTCTAAAATAGTTTGGGAACCAGCAGGAATGGTGGCGCTCTCCTGTGAAAACTTTCACATTTTTTATTAGTAGTGATTTAGTTACTTCACTTGGCGGAGATATGCACTCTCACGAGCGCCTTTTAATTAAGAACTGTGCTCGTAAAACAAGAAGTAAAGATGTTTAAGCTGCTGTCTAAAAGTAATGTGTTGTTTTTTTAAAATTATCTTTGGTATTTATACTTCTGTTATGCTGAATTGTGGCTGATCGTTGTAGGCGTGTAAGGCTAAACTGAATCCACTAGATAACATTCTGTCACGGATATCGGAGCTGTTAGCCAATCCATCTTCAGTTGAACTGACAACGCCTGTTCACCGCTCCAGTGTGAAATTTCGACTAGACAGCAGTGGCAGTCGTTCTCGCATCGTTTCTCCACCAGCCGTCATCAGCAACACTCCATCGGTACGTGCTTCCGAAGATCTGCGGTTCATTTCAACAAAGTCGCTGAACTTGCAGCCAGCTACTCCGCAGTCTGCCATATCAGCTACCATATCTCCTCCACTGAGCAGCAGTCGTTTGCCGGTAGCCAGTACAGCAACAGTCCCGTCACGTGGTAGCAACAAACGTCGAACAGCTCAGGTGCCTTTGAGCAAACCTCAGCGTTACCAGTCCACCGATGCATTTGTAATTACGACACCCGACGTCAATGCTCCTCCCGATGTGATCACATCGATGTCAGCAAGCAGCATACTGACGTCGAGTCGGCGGGCCGATGAGAAATGCATTGATGAAGACTGGCAAAGAATGGTTGCAGCAGCAAGTAGTGACCGGCTCAATTTGGTTTCATTCCATAACAACAATGACACTTCATCTTCCTCCAACTCATCGCAGACTTCGAGCACCATGCCACGTCATTTGACGGCCACTCGCAGAGCAAATAACTCAGGAACGCTTATCTTTACACTGGAGGCCAGTCCTCCGGTAAAAGGGCGGTCCTCCGGTGTTACTCTCAGAAGCATTCAGGATGCTGCCTGCATTACCTCATCTCCCGATTTGTCACCAAAGCCGCTCTCATTCGCTAATCCATTGTATTCGCATGGCACAAATGCCAATGGGTCACAACGAAGTAGAATGGCAGCATCTGGGGTAAAGTCTAGTGTGCCCTCTCATGCATGGTCTAACAATTATGCAAAGTCTGCATCATATCCTCAGCATGCCATAAGAGATGGGGCCAGTAAACGACCACAAGCTTTGCCGTTAACTCCGGCTGTCAGCGTTGGGGTCGGTCGAACTCGGAAGTACCGTGACCGTGATCTGGCAGGCAGCACCGAGTCACTGGACAGTGTCCTTATGTCACGATCAGCTTCAAGACATCACAATCCAGTACTGGAACCATCGCTGAAAGCTTCATCTCGTTTTTCACAGAGTGCTACTCACATTGCGCACCATCCGCCACCGCCTGTGAGGCCACGACGGCCACCACAGGGCAACTTGGAGACTAGTTCTTCTGTAACTTCTGCAAGCAAAACAACTGAAGGCCGGGAGTCTGATTTTGGTGCGCTGAAACGGCTCTGGCAGAGCATTGAACTTCCAACAAGCCCAAGTACTTCAACCGGGTCTGCCAAGAGCTATCAGTCACCAGCCAGACTACCACGTTCTCAAATCCAGCGCCAACAGTCCGGCAAACATCTCCATTCCGCTAGTTTTGATGCTGGATATTTGAACTTTGATTCTGGCCAGTCAGCAAGGAGAGGACACAGTTGCGATAGTTTGCTCACAGGTGACAGCTCGTCAAAGGTTTACCAGCCAAAGGACAGCAGAAACCAATTGGGCCTGTCCGTTGATGTGGAGGACCAGTCTGAGGTATAGCTAATATCCCATCCTCCATTGATATCTAGCACTTTAACTTCTTTTTGTCAGAACTTATAAAGTAAAATGTATCATTGGCCAGTTATGTATTTTTCACTTTTAAAGATATCAAGTTGTCAGAGTTTTATTAGGAATCAATGAGAGCAAATTGATCGGTCATAAATTTTGCTCTCATTATCTTTAAAGAATGATTTGCAAACAGTTTTTCTTCGCACTAAAATTTTTTCATTGGCATGTTCTGTGGACAATTTGTAACGAGGTGATTATTAAATATCCCACCACACCTATCACTACACTACGTTGTGACTCATAAATGTAAGGAAAACCAACAATAATGTGCAAAAAGCATGATGGTAAACATACAAAACACTTCAGACTAAAATTGCGGTGAATGACCTGCATGATGCTACACTACCATTAAAGCATCACTTGACAGGATTAGCCCAACATCAACCACAGCAACAGCAAGCTCGAAGATGGGTTTCTGTCAACAGCTGTAGATGACTTTAACTGTTAACATGTGAACTGTGCATTTCTGGTTTTACTTTTGATGCTCCGGGGCTCTGAGATTTTGTTACTACACACTTCTAGCATTTGGTGTGTGTTTATAATGAGTTTATGTTGTGCTGGCTGCTTCTGTTGCAGCTTGTTCGTCAGTTTGACAACGTTCAGCAGCAGGTCGCCAATGCCCAGGCGCTCATCTCAGACACTGAAACTCGCCTGCTCATGACGTCGTCTTATTCAGCAGCAACGACGACAACGGAAAAGCCGACAAGCGCTCAGCAGCGCAGTCCACCGGGGGTGGGTGCATGCGGTCGTTGGGTTGTGTGGCTATGATGACGTTTAAACTGACCATCAACAACTGCTGTTACTGACAGACCCTCCGGAATATTGCTGGCAGAATTATTCACTCACTAAACTATACGGGCAGTGATCTAGTAAGCTTAGTGGTGCTGCTGGTTGCTAGTTGTTATTTTCATTAACCAACCATTTTATTGGTGGTTACTTCCAGTTACGCCAAGTCCCCAGAACTGTAGGTATCGGAGTCTTTGGAGCAAGACTTGCAGTCTGTATGTTTTTTTGCTGCCAAAACAATAAGGCTGGTTTCTGCATCAGAGCGCTAACTGATGTATAGCGAAGTTGCTAATAAAAATTTTGAAGTCGATTGATGTTTTTGTCAAAATGGAAAAATTTAAAATGAGAACAGTTGTTTGTTGTTTATTTTACACTAATTTCTCTATCAGGTGTCAGGTTAATGTGTTCACTTTGCTTTCAGTTTGATTGCATAGCTGTGGTGCTTTTGGTAGTAGTCAAATCTGGCAACAGCAGAAGCATGAAAGCGGGAAAAAAATTGCAGCTCCACATTTTGGGGACAAAAGTCGAATATTTATTCAGCAGGGAAAATTGTACGAAGAAATGGAGATGATGATTGTTGGAATATTGTGGAGGGTCTGCGTAATACTGTTGCATTGTCTTCATCTGTTCACAGTGTTGTTACTTGGTGCTGTATTTGGCTCTGTCTTGCCATCTGTCACTATCAGTCATGGCCACCTTGTCAGGTGCTGGTCGTCCCGAGCTGTAACAATGTACTGTGCTTTCTGTTCTCATTATTAGCTCAGCATGTTCAGTAGCATTGAATGTTCGTATGCTGCAGGTGATTTGTGTTTTAGGCATTAATTATGGTTCGTTATAAGTTATGTCATTTGTTAATTTTATCGTCAGTTTAGTCGTATGTGTGACGTGGTTGGTTGTTGTCACTGTCGGTGGTTAGTTTGCCTGTCTCGAGTCACTCACTCTATCAGTGTGTTATTGTTCCGATATTTTACGGATGCTGCAAAAAACTTATCTTATGAGACTTGTGCTATCAATATCTGTTCTGCCATTTAGACCAGAACTTCTTATGTCACTGCTCTGACTTTGTACTGATAACTGTATGGGAAACTGCTGCTTGTGTTAACAATGCTGCAATTATTGTAAGGTTTCTGCAGTCAGCTGACTATGTTGTGTGAAGTGGCAGAAAGATGTGTTAGCTTCATAAGTCATTTTGTGTAGCGTGATGTTGCAGCTCATCTGCTGAGAAGATTTTGTATTAAGTAATGTCATGTAACTAGTTTATTAGGCCATACTTTACTGAAATTCGAGTGGACCATAAGTATACACTCTTTAATCCAACATCAGGTTATTACTTTGCATCAGAAATATCTCAGACTGTTTAGTGGTATTTTTACAATAAAAGTATTTAATTCTCCAAAAATGATATATTCATTGTTTTTCAAGTTTTGTCATTTTCTAATAAGGGTCAGATGTTGCATTTTTTTGTTTGTTGCCTATATTTTAAAAAACCGTTTGATTTTAGGGCAGTGTGCAGTTTAATATTATACAGTGAAACATTAATGTATGGACCCTCGTGAATGGTTTATAATTCTGCTCATTTGTATGGGCAGCATTGTGCAGCATATTATGACAGGAAAATATATTGTGTTTTTTTTGTTTGTTGAGAAACATCACTTCCTGAGACTTAATGATACTCTGGGTCGACGTGATGCATTTTAACAGCCATGAATTTGAAGTCTTAAATTTTCGTTTTTTTAACTTCATCATTGGTTCGAGAGTAGTTTGTGTAAAAAGGTTCATGGGCTGTGCACCAGCATGGAGGTGAATTTTTGTTTTGAAGTAGTTCATAGATTGGTCTTTGTGTCGTCCGGCATATTCTCTGGGTTTCCTGTTAGAATCCTTGTTTCATATGTTTATCATTAGTGTATGGTCAGCAAATACTGGTAATCTTAATTCAGTACCTTGGCTGCAATGTTGAAAGTGAACTGGAATGGTGTAATGTTCTGCTGCAGGAACAATGCATGTTGTTGCATCAGATTGTTTTATAGCATTTTATTGCAGAGCTTTTAGTATCATTTGTTAGCTCTATAGGTGTGTTTTATTGTTACAGTTGTCAATTAGTTTATGAATTGTGTCATTTCTAACATCTTACAGCATACTTATTATATAAGATAGTGTCATTGCCATTTATATTATTCCCGGTTTACATTATGTGCATAAGTCTGCTGTGTTAGGAGTATTGTTTTATGCACTGTAAGTCATACCTGGCTAATTTGCAGACAGTTAAGTAAAGCTCTGTAATACTGTTGCTTTGTATTGTTTTGCTATGACGTAAGCTATTTTTGCTGCTAATTGATGCTGACATTGATGTAATTATGAACACTTGCAGTCCCAACATTGTCCTTGGCAGTGGCAGTAAAAATCAGTGAATATGATGTCGATGTTTAAGCAATGTAACTAAAATTTATTTTCAGAGTTTATGTCGGGTTTCATGTAAAACAAAATCTGAGTAGTAACACTGTTTAAATCTTTGGATTAGGGTGTTTATTGTAATCTGGAAATACAGTCAGCAATGTTTATGTTTCTGGAGCTTTTTGTAAACAGTTTTGCTGTATTTAAGTTTATTCATATGCAAAATCTGTTTCTGAAGTATTGCAATATAATGAGGGTAAATATGACACACTGCAGGAACTAGCTCTTTTATGCTTATACCTGTTTGCCTGTCACCAGCATTTCTTTAGAAAAGCAGGAACGAAATTTGTAAACTTGCACTCACCAGATAAATATCTCCATGTATGGAAGTGAAAATGAACATTTAAGCAAACGTTCTCTCACTTTTAGGAGCAGTCCTACACTGCCAGTTCGTCTCATCAGAAGGCTGCATTCGTTTACTGGATGGTAAGTCTCATTTTACTCATTCTGTGTTTGAGCAATAAGTCCCACTGTGCAACGTTCACTCTCTGCACTGCATTACTGTTATGCTGCGGCTTCATTTCATTGTCGTACGATAATAAGTAATAAGTTAGCTGTTTGCAAGAGGACAAGGTCAGATAGGGTAACGTAAGATAGTACCTCCGCCATTTTGTTGTCACCTTAAACACTGCATTTATCCATCTACAATATTGCACTGATGTTATATACTTTCGTAATAAGCCTGACTGCTTCTGAGGTAAATCTGTATAGTTAACTGTGTGTGAGATGGACTAAAGGTGGCCTGTTATATACTATTTATACTTAAGTTTATTTTGCTTGTGCTTCATTTAATGTGTACCCGTCCATTACAGTTATTTCGACTGGTGTAAGGCCATTTTACTTGCAGTAAGAAAAATTTTATTTTTCTGTGTTTACTTGTTTTTTGTTGCAATTTTTGTCGCTACTTGCTTTGGTTTGTTAAGGTGTCGTTATTAATCACTACTCTTCTTATGGAAATAAAAAGTGCAGAATGCTTGCTTGCTGAATATTGTTAGCTTGCATTATCTTCAATTGTGAAAGTTGAACATGAACATGATGAGTGTGTGGCGAGTTAAATTTTTAGTTGGGTTTTGATGAAGTGAATATTTGTGTAGGAGCTATAGTAATCCCCTTTATAGCTGTGAGCTGGCAATAACTAAAGATAACCTAGCATAAAATCTACATTATCCAGGTGGCTTCAACTCACTGGACCAGTGTAATAGCACTTGGCGTAACACGACCCATGCAAGACGTTCCATATTCATTTTAAGTAATGCTATAAAAACCATTGCCTGATTCACCTACCCAGTGAAGAATTACTATGTTGAGTTGGCCTGGGTAGATGGTTAAATTGTGTGGCTGTATGCTTGAGAATGTCACCCATCTTGGTACTAACCCGGCTCATTGTAGAGCGGTGTTGTTGTTGTGCACAAGTCAACCATCCCTGTTTATTGTATATTTATGCTCCTATTTAGAGATGCATGTAAGATGTGCAGTAAATGTAATTTGTAGTTATATTATATATTATTTGAATTCTTTATGTGTATCTTCAATTGTTTCGTTGCTTAGAACTTAGTGAATATTGTTGCATATACAATTCATGTGTGTGATTGGCATTTAAGTATGTTGGGTTATCCATGCCCAAATGATTTAAGTAAGTAATGAATATTCTGTCTTGCTAGCTGACCACTAGTATGTCTTTCATTCCATTTTCTCAATGATAAGCTTAAGCTATCATGCATTATCATTTGGCAGTGTTTTGCCGCAGATGCAAGCTAATTTTTGTGCAGAGCGTCAGATACAGCAATTACAGTTGGCGCGTTATTTTTCAGTCAAATGTCAAAGTGACCTTGATATAGCTGCTCTACATACCGTTGTGATTTATGCATAGCACCATGTAATTCCCATGTAGTATTTGCATACTCTGATGACTTTTAAACGTATTAGTTGCTAAATATCGTTTTGAAACTATGTTTGAGTTGCTGCTTTGTACATATTTTAATGCTTCAAATGCTGACCTTTTCCATCGGTGGCAGACTCAGTGGGAAGTTTGGGCAAACCAGGGTGCACCTGGAGGTCTGGGGTTTTTCGAAACTGAAATTTGGATGTCTCTCGAAATAACACAAATTTTGAGATATTGTGGTGATAGAGTTGGAAATAGGGATAACTTGCATTTTTGGTTATAGCAGTGCAGACCTTGGCTGTGGTGGCTCTTGGCTGTGGTGGCCCCTGGTTATGACTGACCCGAACCTGACCAAATTTGGACCAGTGCCCCTTCGGACTAGTGACCAGTCACCACTAAAGTTTTGAGCAAACATTCGTCAGTGTTGGGTGTAACCCGAGATTGGGGAGAGGGCAGACCTCCTGGATCTCTATTCATGAATATTTAGCATGAGTATTAACTGTAGTGGTCTACGGTCACGCTATGCTTCCTATATGCGTGTTGGCAGCAGTAGATTTTGTTATGTTGTTTGAATCTGGCATATGTTAAGTAAGCTGTTTTATTGTAGATATTTGATTGACAGTGTAGGCTATATGTGATCGATCAGGTGCGTATATGCATTAGCATGTTAATTTGTCCGTGCGTGCGTGCGTGCATGCATACTGTTTAAAAATATCTACAGCTGAGATGATTATCTCATGTTGTCTAAATACTTCAGCACTTGGCTGTTGTTCATGTCTCCATTCTTAAGCAATAAGCCTAGTTCTTTTGGTCTAAGCAAGAAGACTGGTTGGACATAATGTTGTGTACAATAATGGAAAGTAATAAGGCGACTTCAATATAGCTGTGTCAGTACATGATTTTTAAAAGTCAATATCTGGCAAAGAAACGGACAAGAGTGTGGTGTCACCAGTGCAATTTTTTACATGTAAACTAGGTGGGCAAAAGCCCACCCACTTGGTCAAATCGCCCACCCACTCCAGGCAGTTTGCCCAAATGGGTAATCCCTTATTTTCCTATGCTATCGCCGGTAGAGGTAGCCTGTTATCTCTGTTAAAAATATTCCGCCATCATCGTCATGACTCTGCATCGTTGGTAACTTAATGTGATACCGAATAAACTCGCCTGGAGCAACGTATAAGGATTTCAAAAATTTTCCCGGAGGTAACACCGCGAATTCTGTTTCAAGAGGGAAAGAGAAGCCAAAAGGTTGAGGAGAAGAAAGGCAAAATGAAGGCAAAAGATACGATAAGAATGGGAATCGCTCGCCAACATCGGTGTCACATGTCATATAAATAGAAAAAGTAGGTGGGCAGAAAGCTGAAATTTTCCGAGACACTGCAAAATTTTGACAGAATTTTGACATATAGTGGCAAATTTTTAACATCAGAACTTATGGGAGCTGAAAATTTAAATTTTATTCTACCTTTAAGTTTCCCAAAATGGTAGTTTTAGTTCCAAATTTTGCATTCTTAGACAAACATTTTTTGACAAGAAGATTTGCCGACAATTTTCCGACAGTCTACGGGGGGAGAGAAAGAGCAATTGCCTTCCCTTTTGCCCCACTCCCTTTCCGGCAGTGGTGCAATTGCCTACCCACTAGTTTCGGCTTAAAAGTTGCACTGGGAACTAGTCACTAGTCACTGGTGTGACTTGCGTCTCTTTCGGATTCGGAGCATCTATAGTTCGGAGCTTCAGGACGATGACGAACATAGAGATCTCAACACGTTGCGTACGGTGTGTATTTTATATATTTCTCTATGCGTCAGTTGTTACTGCAATGTTGACGTTTTTGTTTGTTTATGGATTGTTGTCTTTCTTCTGTAAGTTTACAATATGGTGCGATATTTTGCGCAATCTTTGTTAGCTGATCTAGTCATTTTGTTTGTTATAACTCGGCTTAATCGCTGTTTTTGCAGCATGCGTATTAATCTCTGACCATAGCTACTTTCCGGTTGTACACTAACTCGGCCGTTACGTCGTGTACACAGTACCAATTGCTGTCTGTTTGCATGGCCCCGTAGGGCCTGATTTTTGAGTCCAAACGCCGCAAACTCAGCGTTACCTGAGAAATTCGTCAGACATACATTAGTCTTAGCATTATCTGTAACTGTGGGCTCTGGTAAAAGCGGATCTGCGGATGTTACGTCAGGGTTAGGATAAGGGTAGACAAAACATTCGTCACTGATGCGATGTTGAACTGCATCTGACGGACAGTAAGGACAGCTTAGAACTAGGCTAGGATAAGGGTTAGGTATAGAGTTAAGATTAGGGTCAGGGATAGGGTTAAGGTTAGGAATAGGGTCAGGACATGGTTAAAGTAATAAATTACAGCATTTCCTGTTGCAGCATTCGCAGATTCACACATCTGCAATCTGCCATTAACGATAACTGGAACTTTCGTTCCCACGTACTTTTCCTCTCAGGAGCGAAAGTTCCTTGTATGGAACTAGCGAAAGTCCCATGTATGGAACTTTCACTCCGTGGTATTTTCGTTCCCTGGAACTCCTTCACAGGAACTTTCGTTCTCTGGAACTTTCGCTTCCTTTCAGAGCAAAAATGAGGTGGAACTTTCACTCCTCATTCAGAGTTAACATTATAGGTCTACACGCGTAATAGAAGCAGCTGAAATAAAGAATGCCAGTATGCGGTTTAAATGCTCAACATCCAAAACAAGAAAGCCCAGCTGTCGCTAGGGAAGACATGCTACAACTAGCCTAAAAACGTTTTCCGAAAGACTAAAAAAAGATTTAGGGCTTAGGGAAGAGACTAGAGTTTAAAATAATGGTAAAAGCTTGACAAAAAATATAATTTAAGGAAGAGTTTATAAAAAAATATAATTTGAGAAAGAATTTAGGAAACTTGATAAATTTCAGATAAAATAATTAAAATAATAATTTGCTAGAACCTGCCATCTTTTACTGCAGTAAAGCTGTACAAAGATACAAACAAGTCATAATGCCTTAATAATCATAATGTGTGTTAAGGAGCGAAACCACATTACTTTGGCTGTGGGAGCGAAAGTTTCAAGGAATGAAAGTTTCTGGGAGCGAAAGTTCCACATCACTTTCGCTCTCTGGATCGAAAGTTCTTGTTAGCAAAAGTTCCAGGGAGCGAAAGTTCCATATATGGAACTTTTTGTTCCAGGGAGCGAAAGTACGTGGGAATGAAAGTTGCATAATTTGCCATTAACTGTGAGGAAATAAGTAATTTGTTTAGATTACTTTTGGCAGGCATTTTCCTTTTTGCTTGCAGCCGTTTGATTAGTTGTTTATATATTCTGTATTACTGAACTGCTTTATGGAACTTTAGAGAATCTGTATAAATGTTTTTTGCACTGTGCAGGCTGATGTGATGGATAATAAGCTGCTGTGCCCTACACTCAGTATGATGCTGGTGAAAACAATCAAGGCTCTATGTGAAATTAATATTCATTATGATCAGAAGCTGGAGATAACTGGCAGCTTGCATGTTCGTTCTGATGGCAACAAGGTATGTTTAGTGCCATACCATATTTCTTATGGTTTAATGTTTAATGTGTATGATATGTCTGTAAACACTACATCAGCCCATTGGCTGGTTTACATTTTGCCTGTAACCACCACTTTCAGCATTTACCACAGCACTGCATTTACTGGCATGGACATCTTAGTCAAACTGTACTGCAGTAGGAGTAAGCATGAAGTCAGCGTAATGCATATGTGTAGTTCAGTTGAATTCTTTGTTTTCATCCCATCAGCTCTTTCAGTGTGGTGTGTTCATGGTTCCTATGGTCAGGGGAAGTCAGGAAAAGTCAGGGAATTTTAAGCAAGTCAGGGAAAAATCAGAAAGTCAGAAAAAGTCAGGGAATTTTACATTTCAAAGTCAGGGAAAAATCAAAGTACCAGAGTGCAAAAGTTAACAAAGATGCAGAAACAATTTTGGACTGTTTTACGCAGACTGCGTACAACAGTTCACAAATTTTTTTCTTCTAGCTTCGCTCGCAGATTATTTGTATCTACACTTTTAAATTTGTTACATCGCCTTTGTTTCTAGTGCAATTGAAAGCAATTGAAAGCCAACGTTGGTATTTCGCGTGAACAAATTAGTCAGGGAAAACGATTCATTTTTTGGAAAGTCAGGGAAAATGAATTCCGCAGAGTAGTAGGAACCATGTATGTTCCCTGCACCATGCATGGCAATTGCTAGCATGCACCCATGCTGCCCGGCTCATGCACCTGTAGATGCTGAGGAAAACTGGCCAATGGCAGCCGAAGCCAAGCTGCTAGCAACAAAAAAGTAAAAGCTGCTAAAGACTAAAACTTATCCATTTGCCGTAGCCCATGTGGATGAGTTTTAACTCAGTAGGCCTTATGTGGCTAGTACATAATTTGTCAGTAATCATTTTTCAGTTCTTGGCTTTACTGACTTGACCCATTGTTATTACGGTACTGCTGGTGCTGGACTACTAGTAGCTTTAATAGGTCATTTGGTTCATGATGCTGCTGACATTACCCTATAATTTTCGAACGATGTATTTCTTGTAATTGAGCTATATTTTATTGTTGTATTATTTTATTTTTCATTCTGTACTTTAATGCTATTTACTGTCGAGTGAAGTGCATTTATTGTGTAATAAACTTGTTGCAATGATCCTCAACTGTTCACCTTTTGGATGCCAGTCTGACCTGGAATAACTTGAGAAAAGTATTTTGCTAGTTGGTTAAACAAAAACAGTTTGTGCTGTTTGTTTCTGTGAATGTTGCTTGTTCAGTTGTTATGATGTGAAGTAATGTTGTGCATAATTTGTCTGGTAGGTGCTGACATGTCTGCTGGATGAGGAGACTGTTAAAGGCAGTCATCATGAAACCGCTGCTCGGGTAGCTGAGCTCGCTGCCAGGCTCAGTCTTGCTAATGCTGCTGCATTCACATTTCAGCACATGCCGATGCCATCAAATCCGGCCGCTGCCACTGGCAATGCTACAGGTGTCAGCCACCCACAGCAGGTAGCAGAAGCACTGCTGTCATCTATGCACAACCAGGCTGCCAATGCTCCTGGTTCTGAGTATGGATATTTTCTTGCTCCTGCAGCACCGGTTGTTGCGTCGACTGTAGCCACTGTACCCGGTGACAGCAGCACAGCTCTGCGAATGTCACCCATATCACCAGCGGCCACGAATGACAACGACGGAACGGCAGTGTGGGAGCCGAAGAGGCATGTCGATGACATCGTAGCAGTCGAGAGGCAGAAGAATGGTGAAGTAGAGCATGGTGGTGGTGTTGTACAGGCTTTAAATCCTCCTCGCAAAGCAGGTCGACGGGTCGATACAGTCGCCAAGACTCTGGCTGCAATCAAAGCTAGCAACAGCTTAACACCTCGCTCCGATTCTTCTGCTGGCTATCACACTGGGAATCTACCATTAACACCCGGTGGACAGCAGCCACCTGAATCACCTTCTAATCATGTGAAGCTTCCAGATATACAGACCCTGGCTCAGCGGTTGCCTAGTTTCCATCAGACGGCCCTCGACATTAAGCCAGCAATGCCAGCAGCAGCACCTTCTGCCGACATTGGAGCTGGCGAAGTGTGGCATACCACACCAAGTAGCAAGCTGTCTCCACAACCTCCGGAACTTGAAGTGTCTGTGGATGCAACTGCTGGGGTCGAGGTTGGCACTGGTGGGAAGAAGAAGTTCCAGTGTATGTTCTGTGGCATCTACCTTTCAACCAAGTGCTACCTCAAGAATCACATAAACGCAGTTCACACCCGATCGCGCGTCTACCAGTGCGACCTCTGTGCACACTACTTCTACTCGGCCGGCGCCGCGCGGATTCACAAGCTACGCAATCACTGGCACGACGCTAAGAAGCACCGCTGTTCCGAGTGCTCGGAGACGTTCCTCCTGCCGATCGAACTTCGCAAGCACATGCAGAAGAAGCACTGCGGTGCGCCAGCTTATCAGATGATGCTGGATTCATCAAAGCTGGAACCTGGTGAGGTGTTGCCACCTGCATCCGCTACAGACTCTGCAATTCTCAGCATTGGTGGATCCTCGGCAGTGGACAGAATGACTTCTGCTTCTCCCACCGAGTAGTTTACCCCAGATGTCCGTCAAACTAGCCTTCGACGTCCATCAGCGCTATGAAGAAAGAATTCAGCTTTGTTCATGGGAAGTGGCAAGTGAGGGGTTTCGGGCAAAGCTGGGAATGTTTAAGCAGTATGTGACATGTGATACTACATGCAAAATAGCTTTTGTTGTGAGGTTATAGTTTTATGCTGTGTTATCACTAGTGACATCATATAATCAGAGGTGATAAAACTGTCATAAGATACGACACTCAAGCAACCATACCTATAAGAAAGCCACACGTTTCTGTAAGGATGTTAGGTGTTACAAGTTCAGTTTAACTGTGACATTAGTGAACAGATGTGAATTTTGTACAGCATGTGCCCAAAAGTGTGTCATAATGGCAGCAGCACGAACAATTGATTCATTTTTTTGCCAGTTAAATTCGAACATTGTAAACAACATTATTTCAACAGAAGCGCTTACCTGATCTTTCAAAATTTTGTTATAAATTCTTTCTGCGCAATAACATAACGAATTCGTTGCTGAATCGATGCGTAGAGCTGACGAATGGAGGTTTAATGAACTTTGCTTCAGGTTGTTGGAGCAGACTTGGTAGAGTCCTCTCAAGAGTTCATAGCTGACAACAGGGCCGGATTTAGCTGGTGGGAGGCCAGTGCCCACCTATTACATAACTAGAGACAGGTGGATTCAGGAGTTGACGTTAGGGGGGCGAAGGTCGAGCGCCGAAGGC
>Ga0209367_1008424_pt1 | contig 14100 bp, 6 predicted proteins | sample WorMetLIZISLAND2_FD_187412 | JGI IMG/M metagenome (GOLD analysis project Ga0209367, IMG submission 187412) | Marine gutless worms symbiont microbial communities from Max Planck institute for Marine Microbiology, Germany - Olavius geniculatus... ... | reverse complement strand
TAATTCCCAGATTGTCAGGATCAAGCCAAGCTTAGATGAATTACAAGATAGATGTCTCATAGAAAGATTGGTAGTTGGTGACACTTGAACTAAATAGCAAATAGGTATTATGAAGTTAATTAAAATATAAAGTAACACTATACTAGAATACCAACTACATGACAGAACTATCCGTCTTCGATGAAGGAATGAGTTAGGATCTGAGAAATATGATCAGCGAAATCGCAGGAGTGGAGCGCAAACTTAGAGGGAATGCCAAGTATCGAGGGAAGACTCTGCGATAGAGGCGAGGTGTTCAAGAGTGGAGGCGCACTTGTACTTAGATGAAGGAGGAGTCCCGGACTCAACTTCGAACTTATGTCGAAGTGACCTTATTCTGAAAGAGTACTCCTTTATTTAGAGTGTCCTCAATTTAGATTGCCCTCTATCTTCACTCTTTCAGAGTGCCCTCTATTCGCCCTCTATTTAGAGGGGCCTCTGTACTTATTTTCGTAGAGTACTCTTCTATTTGTGGGGAGTGTCCTCTACACTCCTCTAGTCAGAGAGGAGAAGTTTCGTCTACTCTAATTTCTCTAGTTTCTTAGTTTCGTTTTTTTTCTCTTGTATAATAATGTCAGCAATAGATTGTGACAATGGGTGGCCAGCATATGATGGGTGTATGCCCTTCTGGCAACCCTCCTGTATTACTAACTTTTGTTTAGTTGTTTAGTTATTGTGTTTATTTTGTTATGGAAAATAATCTAATAATCATCTAAGTACAAGTGCGCCTCCACTCTTGAGAGAGAGAGAGAGAGAGAGAGAGAGGAGTATCCTCTAACTCCTCTATAGATTTGCAATTTAGGTGAGTAGAGTTTTCTAACTTTTAGAGGCAGGCCCTATTTTCCAAGCTTACTCTTGTATCGGCAGGTTTGCAGCCTTCGAGCTCAAGCACTCGACTGATGACTTTACGGAGTAAATGGACACTTCGTTCAAAAACGCCCGGCGAGGAACGTCAAGATACCACACAGGTACAAGGATTATCATTTAGAGTTCGCCATGAAGCCTTGAACAAGAAGGCCAGAAAGCGAAACTTCTAACAGTTCCGAATACGTACTTCAAATCCGTTGCAATACGCGGATGAGATTATGCACGGGGCGGAGGCTACCAACTTTTCAGAGTGAAGAACCAGCCGCCAAACCGCGCCCGCTACAGAGTAACGACATTCCAGCAACTAAGCAGGTTTCTGCCGGCCAGAGCGCCGGTTAGGTCTGTAATCGACAGTGCCTGAGTCGCTATTTTTCCGATATTGGCCAGTATTTCATGAAAATGGTTGCAGATAAGCATCGGCATGCTATAGGCCAGTGTTTTTCAACCGGGGTTCCGCGGAACCCAAGGGTTCCGCGAGCATATGCCAGGGGTTCCGCGGCTGGTCAGTAGAAAAATTAAAAAATAACCTAGCGTGCGAAATTACGTCAAACCAAGCCATTAACGTGTAGCCCCCTACGCACCGATCATGCTTAGTTTCAAATTAGCGACTCTAACCGTGTACTTTAGCATGCAGTGTTGAATATTTTTCTTGTTGTTAACAATGTTAGAATATTTGCATTGAACATCGAACACTAATTTATTAGTGTTAGTATTATGAAATCGTGTGTTTCTTTATTGAAAGACTTTCATTTCTTGAAACACTCTGCTTGAAAAATATAAAAAGCTTCGCCCATGAGCGCAACTGGCTGGAGGTCCAGACCCCTGAGCTGTCCGTGGGCGTAAAAAAGTAAAAGGTCCAATCATCGAATGTTCTTCAGCCAAAGAGTCGTGACGGACCAGTGGCGGTTCTAGCCCGCAATATTTGGGGGCGGGCACGGCCCCATGGCTAGCGCGGTAGCGCGATCCTATAACGGGTCTGGGCAGTGCCTCGAGCGAGGTCCGGGGCAGAGCTCGCGGCACTGCCCCCGGTCAGGGGGCCAAGAGGCGAAGCCTCCCTGAAGCTGAAGCATTTTTGGCTTTTGGACGTTCAATGGAAGCTGCACATTTGGCCATTTTTTTTCTAAAATTTGGAAACGCCAAAAATTAGATAGGCCTATTTGTGTTATTTTTGTAAAAAATCGTCGGTGGTCACGAAACTGGGGGCCGGGGGATGGAGCAACGGCGCGGGCCTTAAACCGCCATTGTGACGGACTGATATTAACTTCCTCAGCATGTTATTGAAGCACCATCCACCAACACTTTAATTCAAGAACAGACTTGCCAAACTTTGGCAACAAGATATGAGCATTTAAAGCAACTGCTTCTTGATCCGCTCATCAAGTAAGGCAAGTATACAAGTAAAAATCTTTTTCTTTAGATTTTATTTCATTGTCATTGTACTGGTATTTAGTTCGCTTACTCTGCATATACGTTTGTTGTATGTTTGGTTTATTAAACAGATAAATAAATAAATAAATAAAGTACAAGTATTGAAGCGTGAATTAACCTATTCTGTAGAATAGGCCTACTACACAGACAACCGAGCTGAACAAGCGTTGCAGACCATCTCTAATAGTTTAAAATACCGATATCGATACCGACATCGCAATATTTTAAGGGTATGCTTACATTTCTATCAAGCAAAAAATGCCAAATATCGATACCGTTTTTAAATAGCGACTCTGAATCACTGACCGAGCTCTAGACGCCACGTTTACTACATTTCGTAGCCCAGCTCATTTTACATTCGTGTTCTTACTTCCGGTTGTGCGGGAACTTTGTAAACAATCATCATGAATCGTAATATTATTCTGCTTATTACAGATGTTGCGAAGTCCCGCGGTATGAGTATAAGTCATATAACATTTTTTCCTTGCCGTGCAAGTTTAGGTAATTGTTTAGAATAACTACGCCACCTTAAACGGCTGTATACATATATGACAGTTATGTGTATCAGTAGAGTAACTTTCCTTTTGCATGTTTTTTTAGTTAACATCTTTGCGGATGACATAGACGTAATCGCAGAAGATGAAAGCACGTTGGAAAGGACAGTTTATTTACTACATAAAGAAGCAATGAGGTATGGCCTGGTGATGAACGTCGACAAAACAAAGACGATGGTATTTGGTGATAAGCAAATATCAAGTAAGATATGCATAGATGGAATTGAGCTGGAAAATGTGGAAAAATTCACCTATCTGGTAAGCAACATGACATATGACCTGGACTGTTCAAAGGAAATAGCAGCCAGAATGGCAAAGGCAATGGCAAACCTGAAGGCCTTGGACAAGATTTGGAAAAGTAAGGCGATCACTCTGGAAACAAAGCTCAGCATCCTGAAGACATGTGTGTTCAGTACAATGCTGTACGGTTGTGAAACATGGACAGCTACAAAACGCTGCGAAAGCCGAATCCTGTCCTTTGAGAGAAAATGCTACCGGAAGATTCTGAGGATAGGATGGACACAAAAGGTCACTAATGAAGAATTGTACAGAAAGATTTAATTGGCAGAAACCATACTGCAGAAAGTGATACAGAGAAAGTTGTGCCTCTTCGGCCATATTTGCAGAATGGACGACAGCAGAAAGATAAAAACCCTGGTGTTCCCTGCAGGAGTTATTAAGCCACGCTGCCCTAGATAGGCAACGGTGGGCAGCGATAGTAACAGTGGAGTCAGACACCAACGGGTGTTGAGCCCACGGTTGTCGATGATGATGATGATGATGAATAGCGTTAGTTACCTTTTGATGACCGATTATAAAATTTAATGTAAACGTTAATGCTAGTGTAATAGACGTTCAGCAGTTTGTTTATTTTTTTTTGTATTATGTCGTGCTTAAGTAACGGGAAGTACCAAAATTGGTGTGAAAATTGGCTATTTATAGGTGTCTTTATTATAAAAATTTTGTTTCTATGTCGGAAGTGCATGTAACGGTCAACATTTGCCAGTGTCACGTCGGCCCAGAATATGACCTCTGTGGTCTGTTTAGTGTGCTCAGGCAATCACGTGCGCTTCGTTGGCGGTCAGTCGTGGCTGTCTAGATAAAGTGCCTTTTGTCTGTTATGGCATGCGTTATAGTGTCGAATGTGAATATCGGCAACTGTGGAGCGTTTAGGTGGATACTGCTGTGTTTCTATAATTTGTCTAATAGTGTGGCGTGCGTTACAATGTCGTTCTGGCCGACTGCTCATGTGAATGATGCGGTGCGCTTTGTCATCTGGCTGCATAAGGTAGGCCTACAATTGTTTCGGTTAAAGTTTGTTGTTTTTTTCTTTTAATGTTGCTTCAGAAGAGACTGAAATAGGTAGAACTAGAAATTTGGGGCAAAGCCCAACGTGAGTCCGCCCAGTGCCCTAAGTCCGATTGGGGAAAATTAGGGGGGGTAAAATTTCCCCGGCATCAAAGTCACATGCCCCGAACTCAAATGCATTGGCATACGCCGAACGCGCATTGTTGACTTAGGGTAGGTCAACATGAGCGCTTATAACTTTGTTCGTAGTGGATGGAATTTCACCAAATTTTTTTTGTTCAACGCAGAAAAGATTGTTCTCATCAACGCCGTTTAGATTTTGTCGCTATCTTTATCGATTCCAGAGATATTTGCGCTTAAACTCGAAAGTTGTCGTAATGCGTACTAAATTTTGGACGTTTTTTGCCCTCCCAAATTTTGAGGGGGGCAGTGCCCCCAAATGTTGTACTTGCATTAACACCCCAACCTAGAGACACGTCAAGTGCCAAAGTTTCGTCGGGCTACATCCTATAACTCCAAAGTTATAAGCGCTCATTTATTACATTTTAAGCCAATTTTTAACCCCCCCTTGAAAAAAGTTGTAAGGGGGGCCCCCGTCCCCAGTGGAGGGTGCGCTAGTAAGACATGGTCATTCTCTAGCGTGTGTAAAAATTTGGGGGCGCAGCACCCCTAGGAGCCGAAATATGGTCTTCCAAAAAATGTGACATAGGGTAGGTCAACATGAGCGCTTATAACTTTGTTCGTAGTGGACCGAATTTCACAAAATTTTCTTTTGTTCAACGCCCAAAAGATCGTTCTCGTCAATGCCATTCAGATTATGTCGCTATCTTCATCGATTCGAGAGATATTTGCACTCAAACTTGAAAGTTGTCGTAAAACGTACTAAATTTTGGACGTTTTTTGCCCTCCCAAATTTTAAGGGGGTGGTGCCTTCAAATGTTGTACTTGCGTTAACACCCCAACCTAGGGACACATCAAGTGCCAAAGTTTTGTCGGGCTACACCCCCTAACTCCGAAGTTATAGGCGCTCCTTTATTACATTTTATGCCAATTTTTGACCCCCCTTTGAAAAAAGTTGTAAGGGGAGCCCCCGTCCCTGGTGGGGGTGCGCTAGTAAGACTTGGTCATTCTCTAGCGTGTGTAAAAATTTGGGGGCGCAGCACCCCCTAGGGGCCGAAATATGGTCTTCCGAAAAATGCGCTTTCGGTGGTTACCATTAAGAATCTAAATCTCCAAGGTTACTGGACCAAACTTCACCGGACTTGTTTCGCCTAATGCAGGAGGAATTGCGGTAGACGGAATGACCATCCAATTTTGAATACCTTTATCCGTTTTGGAGATATTCGCCACCGAACTTCAAAGTCGTCCAAAATTGGGCTAAATTTTGCACGTTTTTGGCCCCTGAAAATTTTTTGGGTTGCGCCCCTCAAAATTTTGAACTGGCATTATAAAATTCGGCCTAGTACTGACAAAATTTCACGCCGGTCGGCCCACGCATCTCGGAGATCTCGCGATGGGAAAAAACATCTGGCTAAAACTTAAGTCCGCTCTGCAAGCTATCGCTTCCGGGCAGACTAATTAGTGTCGTTATGCACGTTTCAGAGTGGGAAACTGCAATTCACTGACATATTGCTACACAAGAATAAATTTGAGGTTTTTAGTGGGGATATTAATTCCTTTGTTTTTATATGCTGCTTATTCAGTATCTGCAGTTCATTGTTTTTTTCCCAGGGGGTGGCAGTTTGCTTTTTGTGCTTTTGGGCATTTTTGTATTCATTTATGATTTACATTGTTGTTTACTCAGCTTATTTTTTTTTTTAAAATTCTTTTGGTATAATATTCATTTGCTAGGTGGTGTCACTAAGTTTTTTAGCTAGTCTTATGGGTTGTTGATGCGGTTTATTTAGCTATAAAAAATATTTTTTCTTATTGAGTTTAGTACGTGTTTCATTCGCTAGGTGGCGGCACTAGTGTGCTTTTATTCGGTAGGGGGTGCTACTAAGCTTTTTTGTCTAGTACTCTAGTTTTATAGGTTGTTGATGCAGTTTATTCAGTTATAAAATTATTTCTTTATTATTGAGTTTAGTACAGGCAGCACCATTATTGCTTTTTTCGTGTTTTTTTGTTTTTCCCCAAAAAGACCTAGAGCCTTTTTTCTTTAGAGGTGCCATCAAAAAATCCCTCTAGAATGATGGAATTCGCGTTAAAACTGAACTTTGTTCTCTGGTTTCAATAGTCAATTATTTGCAGTTTCCCATAATTAAGTTTGTCTGAAACATGTATAACAACACTAATTCTACCTATTTCAATCACTTCTGAAGCAATCTGGGGTGGCGGAGCTAACGTAAATTTTTAAACAGGTTTTTTTATGTTAATAGCCCTCTTGCTTTTCTGTTCAAACTGGTTGAAGGATCGGTCTTCAGCTATTTGCACTGAAACCTACCTAACACTGCAGTGGCAGAGACATGCGATCCATGTGAAACAATTTAAAGATCACATCACTAGCAACATTCTTGATTGTCAGGTTAACAACAACTCCAGGTGTTACCAAGTGCCATCATCTCAAACGGAACAATATAAACATTCATTCTTCGTCAAAACTGTTGTGGATTGGAATCATCTGGCGGATGATATAGTTGATGCTGCCTGATGTGAAGCATTCCGGAGTCATTGCCTAGACAAGATCCAGTCCTGCCCGTAGGTCCGCGGGGCACCTTCCCGCTGGGTCAACACCAGTATTGGTTCTGCAGCGTATTCGAGCAGAAGCAGAGATTAGATGTATTTCTGGCTCTTTTCGTTTATCTGCCAGTTTGCCTTCAGTGTTACATTTTTTTTCCGCGATGATGGATAAGTAAGCAAATATGACCTATAATTTGCTTATGTTTCATATTCGGTTTCGTCTGGGCTTTACCACAGATTTTAGTCACTGCACTGTGCTAGACTACCTAGCTGGATTTTTGATTGTTTATAATCTGAAGTTCTATAGTCTGAAGATTCGATAGTTTGAAGGTGATACTGCAGCATGCATTTTCACAAACTCTAACCTTAACGATGACTCCAACCGTAATCTTAACCCTACTCGAAATGTTGAGATTGAGTCAACGTCTGTAAAAACTAAAAGTGTAATGAAAGAACTTTTAAACGTTTGGACTATCAAACCTCTGGGTTATTGAACTGCTCCTACTTCTTTGGGAAGGGAGGCGAGATGAAAGGGAAAAGGAGTGCAAGGGAAGATGATGAAGGATAGCAAAGGAAGTAAGGGAGAGAAAAGAAGGGTACAATGAGGAAAGGGAGGGAGTGTTTAATTGCTATGCCTTCCTTGAGATTACATCTGTTCGGAGTAATTTTGTGCATATTTTAGACTCATTTTATGACGTCATCAAAACACTGCTGGAGAGCGAAGTGAGTTGTAAGAACACTGGAATTATCAAGACGTTTGTTGTTGCTGTTATGCCCTATGTCTGCCGCGAGGTAAAGCGTGTTCATTATTATTAAGGCTAACGTTTAAGGGTCAATTGCTGATATGGTTTAAAAACCTGTGCTTCTGGTTGCAGCCAGAAAAAACTTGGGTCGTGGGTGAAGGATGTTTTTTTATTATTTATTTTTATATCATGACATGTCATGTTGTATTACCCAACAACTCATAAAAAAACAAACTGATACACTAAACAGTACTCACGAAAACTTAAGCAATGATACCGCAACATTTCAGACTAAATACAAACACTGTTGTTTTAGTAAAACTTTGAGAACATACTGAAATCTGCACTGATATTTTTGAAGGTTCAATAGCAATTTTAGGGATGCAGGTTTTTAGAGATGGGTGGAAAACGGAAACAGGCTTTTAGGCCTCTAGTCAACAGCACTATCTCACAGCTCTGTGATCGATGTGAGTGGTGATCATTTCCGTTTTCAATGCCTCAACCCAGCAGTCAGTGCAAACCCAACTCAGGTATATTGTCCTTTATTATAGTAAGTAAGTACGCTAAGTAAGTAAGTGCCATTCATTAAATTGTTTTATTTTATAAACCTATTTGTCTTTTTCTTGCTATTTTTGTAATTGTTGTAAAGTATTGATTTTCAGTGAAATACCTGTAAATTATTTAATTAATTTATTTTCTTGCAGTAGATATTCATGTGTTTTTAGTAACTGATATATAATTTGGTATTTTTGGTATTTATGTGTGGATGTGAAAGTAACTGTTAGTGTGTCATTTTTCTCATTGCATGTATTTGTGTGTATGAAGGTGAAGAGAGAAGCTGCTAGGGTGTCGTTTACCTTATTGCATGTATTTATGTGTCTGAACAGAAACTGCTAGTTTGTCGTGTGCTTCACTGTGAGTTTGTATGTAGACAAAAGCTGCTAGTATGTTTCAGGCCTCACTGCATGTAAGTGTAAAAAAAGGTAAAGATCATCATTTTGTATAGCGCACGATGTATGTATTTGTGTGTATGAAGATAAAAGCTGCCAGTGTGTCATGGACTTCATTGTGCTCATTGTCTGATGTAGAGGCTTATATCGCTGGACTTAAGTCACATGCTGAATACAGCCAGTGAGTAGTCTGTCTTTTGTTAGATTTTTGCTTTTCCTATGACATAATAAGATGCATGTTTTGTATTGGAAAACTTGCAGGTCAGTTTAACGTGGCACAAATGCTGTAAACTGAAAGAAATAAGATGATACTTTGTTAAAATTGAGCTGAAATCACAGAAGTGGAACAAATGTGAGAATATCAAGATTAGGGCGGTACCAAATAGTAGATTTAATTATTCGGCCAAATAAGAATAATTTATGATATTATTCAGCCGGATACGAATAGAATACGAATAGTTGATGCAAGTTTAAACACATTGCACAATGCCCTAGTTTCCTCGCGGTGCGGTCAAAAATTTCCAAATCAGACATTTGATAATTCGTATGTTAAACGAATGATACTAACAAATATTAGTGACACTAACATAACATGACAGTGATTCAGAACTGACTGCTGACAATGAGCAATATAGGAAATGCCACAAAGCGTCACGTGTAAGCATTTCACTGCTGAGACAGCAATGTCTTAGAAGGCTAAATGCAGGAACAACGAGCAGCGATGGTGCAGTGCTTATTATTCGTGTTCGGCTTATTTTCGGCATCAGTATTCGGCCTAATACAAATACACTCTTCGTCCTACTATTCAGAGTGAATAGAATACAAATAGAATATTCTGCACAGCCCTAATCAAGATCTAGACAGTGCATAGATTTGTTCTGAGAATGCGAAACTGTGTCACTGAGCCGTGTGAGTACTGCTGAGAAAGAGGAGAGTTATGCATTGTGGCAAAATGTGCGAACGTACTGTAATGTAATGTAATGTTTGTCGTACTGGTGGCTCTAGAATTAGCATCTGTCGGAGTAGGAATTTATAGCCAAGTGGAGTTATTGGATCATCACGGATAGAAGGCTGGAATTGTTCTCTGCATCTGTAGGCTGACTGGAGAGTCTGTTGCTAAGTCGTTGCATGCCCTGGCAGACTTACTACCCACACTTGGTTAGTGTCTAATGTTATCATATTTCTGTTGTATTGCTTTATTTCTATCAGCCATGTGTTTATAGCACTGATTAGAATGGTGTCAGAATTACTCAGGAAAGGAAAATTATGCGTGCTACATTTCATGCTTTTTTGGATTTGATAGCTAAGTTATAAATAAGCAATTAAGAATTGGATAATCAGTTTGCCTTCTGCACATTTTAGCACCAAAATTAACCAAAAATTTTGGAATTTTGTGCACGGAAGGGGAAGTGCTGTAGCAGCTAGTTGCTATGTTCCTCCATCGTGGGCCATAAAAAAGTGCCACTTTACTTTTGTCCATATCTTTGCCAATTATTGACTGATTTTGAAAATACTTTTGCTAGCGCACTGCGTGGACAATTTGCAATAATGTGATTGCTGTGTATCCCACCACACCGTAAATATCTACACTACCTTGTGAAATATACATGTACAAAAAAAACTAATGATAATAACAAACATAGCATTCACATTTGTTATTCAACGAATATCAATAGCAAAGTTAATATTCACATCCTACGAATAGGAATATTTTTTGCTTTTGCCTGTGACCCACTGCACATATGTAGGGCTTCCGTGGTTAAAAAAACTCTAAAAGGTCAACCCAGTGGGTTTTGTGGGTTTTATTAGGTTTTGGGGATTTTAAAAAAAATCCCGGCTTAAACCATAGCAGAAAGATCTGTTGTTTGATTTAACCAAGTTTTTGTTTGCTTTTTGAAGCACAGAATTATCACAAAAAAATTTACAGATTTATGGGCATCATCATCATCATCATTTCTGGCAAGCACCACTAAGAGTGCGTAGCGCCAAACGTAGACATCAATCTCCAGAGTGGACGGTTCTGAGCCAAGTCAACTGCGTCGTCCATACTGAGGTCGCTGGATTTCAGATCCTGCTGAATGGTTTTCATCCATGTAATACGAGGACGTCCCAGTGGTCTCGTCCAGTTTCCTGCGGGGGAAGCTGTTAAGATCTGTTTTGCACCTGTTTCATCAGGCATTCGTGCAATGTGTCTGAACAGGGACAGGCGCCTTGACTGGACTATGGCTGAGAGATGGGGTTGCTTGGTTAACCTTCTGGCTTCGTCGTTGCGCACATGCTGTTGCCAATTGATTCCTAGCAGCATTCTCAGACACCACTGATCGAGTGCATCGATCTTGCGCACATCATTCTTAGTATGGGCATGGATGTTTCAAAAACATAACCTGTAATAGAATATTTCATTTTTGATAGAACAAGGAACTGAAATTGGATTTGGTTTTGGAGTTGGGTTTCTAGCAAAATTCTGTAATGTGGACAGCTGCTCAGATATCTTAACCGTGATTGGTGAATAGCCTCAACAGGCAAATAATTTTATCGATTACGAGAGTTACATTACGACCTTAATAAAAAAAATTTACATCAGTGTTTAGCTTTTATTCACCCTGTTGTCATGTAGACACTAATGTATACAATCTAGTGTCATGGGTGTGGTTTGATTTGCAGGCACCCTGGTTAATGTGATCTGGTTTATAGAAGACCTCAGCCAGTTTACGTAAGCTTATTCTGCTGTATTAAGATTTCTAATACACACTGTGCTCAGAAAAAAAACATCAGCTCACATAAACTCCTTTTATATCTCCCTGGAAAATGTATAGTGTTAAGTACAAAAAAAATTTGGGAATGATCAGGAGGAATTACATCTGAAATATTTATCACTGTTGGTAAATAGTGATTTTTACCGTTGTAGGTAGATACGCTGGAATGTGCCTGCCAGAGAGGTCAGTGTTTGATTTACCTACCCCCGAGGGACGGAAGGCTGAGTTGACTTGCGTGGTTGGTTATATACCAAGATGGTTTACCTGTCCACAGACAGTCACCCATTCAAGTAGAAACCACTTGACAGTGATCTGACCGGGAGTTGAACCGAGAACCTCGTGATCATAAGTCCAACATTTTAATCATTACACTACTAAGCCATGCTGTCTGCTTCTACTACTGCTACAGCTATTGTTGTAGTTGTTGTTGTCGTCTTTGTTTTAGTGGTGACATAGCTGTCTACGGAGGTCTAAAGAGACTACACCAGTGTAATGAAGCCCCATCATATCTACTACTACTACTACTGCTACTACTAAAACTATTGTAGTAGTAGTAGTAGTAGTAGTAGTAGTAGTAGACTGTTGTTGTTGTAGTACTGACATAGCTGTGTACGGAGGACTCAAGCGTCTGCAGCATTGGAACGAAGCTTTAATTCAGATCGTGACTACTGCTACTGTTGATTCTACTACTGCTGATACTACAACTACAACTACTACAACTATGCCGGCTGAATTGTTGGCATGGTCTCACAGTCTGTGTGCCAGTCTGACAACCGTTGGCTCTGTGGTCTCATCTCTGCTTAGCTTGCCAGTCTGGCACGGAAGTGTGCTTATCTATGGCTCTGAGGTGCGTTGTAGTTTTGTTGCAGTTGCTGTTCTTTTGCCTTCTTAAAATCAGTAAGTAAGTAAGTAAGTAAGTAGGTGCATATTTAAAGTGCACACTGTCAGCCAGTGGCCGAATCTGAGGCCCTTGGCTGAGCCGCTAGGGGGAGCAGTAGGCCTGCTGGAAACAGTGAGTTTTAAGGAGGCGATAGAAAGTGTCTGCAAATGCTGGAAGGGAGTGAGTTATAACAGGTGGTTAGAGGTAGCGTATAGCACTTTTTAGGAAACCCTCCACGGAGCTATGGAGCATCACCTGCCATATGGGATCACACAGTGTTAGGCCACCACCCAACACAAGTGAACGTGCCCCATCTTAACTCCAGCCAGATAGGCCAGTACTCGATTTACCTGCCCCAGAAGGATGGAAGGCTGAGTTGACCTTGGTTTTGGTTATAATATACTAAGATATTTTACCTGTTCACAGACAGTCATTTGTAGAACTTATCCAATTGGTACTGGACTGTTTTTCATATAAGCAATGCAGCTGAACCAAGATCATGAACGACGTTGATAAAAACAATGGCTACATTAAGGTGAAGACACAAGTATGAATGAGTGTGAGTATGAGTCTGGATTTCCATTTACAACTTAATGCTCAGAATCTAGACATTTTTCGAAATGATAGTGTGCTATATAAATGTTCACTTATTATTATAATAAATTAAATTAATGCCATTTAATTGTTGTTTACTTTAGAGGAAACCGATAGGTCCTGTACTCATGTCTATGTAAACGCGGCCTTAATGTCTGCAATGTGATTATCATTTGCAGCAAACTCTACGGCTGCCAGGCTTCAGCTTACGCCCATTCACAATGACGAATGATAATTATCAGCATCTGCAACGAGAGGTTTGCCTCAGTTTGTATGTATCCATGCTGGTTGAAATCTGTGCTTTGTTCTAAATTTTACATGCAGATTTTCGTACTTTTATCTCTGATAATTTTGGCATAATTCAGGATCGAAATATGTGCTGCAGCCAAATACGTTAAAAAATTACTAGAAACCCACTTTTTGAAAAAAAATTTCACGGTACTTGAAGGTCATCAATGTTTCTACCGGCGGAAAGCTTGTCAGTAGTGCTTGTTACAGTAAGGAGCAAGTCTGTGTCTATCTGCAACTTTTTTCATGCTAAATTAGAAGATACTAGCAAAAATTGCACATTTTGAAGGGGTACCCAAATTTGGTGCCACGTATGGTAGACTCCTTGAACTTGAGGGGCCGAACTTTGAGCTGCTAAAATGTACATTAAGGGCGCGTTGCACCAACATCGTTCAACTTTGAACCCGGGTCAAATCTGAATTTGAACCTAGTTCAGCCGTAAATTGCGTTGCACCAAAGCGGTTCAAGCGTTGATCTCCGTTCAATTCTGAACTGCCATCTGACCACCGATCAAATTTTGATCTCAGTTCAACTCGCGGTACGCATGCGCACCAGCCAATAAATTTTTTCCGAGATAAAAAAATTGTCCGATTCGAATCTTATCCTGTCCAAAAAACTTTCTCGTGTCGAATTATAAGACCTCTAATGCAATTATTCTGATGATCTGGACATGTTAGATTTCTGTTATATTCTTTTTATGTTCTCTTTGTGCTCGATAAATTAACAAATAGATGAATAAATCGCATTTTTCGGTGGCAGTGTCTCGCTGCTACAGTAAACATACGAACTAACCCTTACCAAAGCAACAAAAACTCTTTCGTATCGATTTATAAGACGTCCAATTTAATTATACTTGTGATCTGGATAGGCTAGATTTGTGCTATATCAGTTTTCTGAGGCGTTTTTGCTGGATAAATTAATTAATGGATAAATAAACAGCATTCTAGAGTGCCGATGCGCCGTTGCTTCGCCGTAGCTATGGTAAACATATATCTTGACAACGGACGTAGAATA
>Ga0209367_1008423_pt1 | contig 14100 bp, 13 predicted proteins | sample WorMetLIZISLAND2_FD_187412 | JGI IMG/M metagenome (GOLD analysis project Ga0209367, IMG submission 187412) | Marine gutless worms symbiont microbial communities from Max Planck institute for Marine Microbiology, Germany - Olavius geniculatus... ... | reverse complement strand
TCTGATCATTGGTTTTCACGTTACGGTCGAAAACGTTGTGGATGTTTTTTTGAGACACAGTGTAGTACAGACCAAACATGAGTATTTTAAAAAATATCTGAAACAGTCAAGGCTGCAGATTGGATCTCTCCTCTGGTACTGAGTTTCAGACTGACAGGCCAGCAAATTGAACAATTGAAGTTTGGTCCAGTAACCTTGGAGATCTCGATGTGAAATCGTACCCACCTAAAGCGCATTTTTCGAAAGAGCATATTTTGGCCCCTAGGGGGTGCTGTGCCCCCAAATTTTTACACGCGCTAGAGAATGACCAAGTCTTACTAGCGCACTCTCCACCGGGGACGGGGGCCCCCTTACAATTTTTTTCGAAGGTCTAAAATTGGCTTAGAGTGTAATAAAGGAGCGCTTATAACTTTGGAATTAGGGGGTGTAGCCTGACGAAACTTTGGCACTTGACGTGTCTCTAGGTTGGGGTCTTAACGCAAGTACAACTTTTGGGGGAACCGCCCTCCTTAAAATTTGGGAGGGCAAAAATCGGTGCGATTTACGACAGCTTTCGAGTTTGAGTGCAAATATCTCTGGAACCGATAAAGATAGCAACAAAATCTAAATGGCGTTGACGAGGACGATCATTTAGGCGTTGAACAAAAAAATGTGTGTAATTCCGTCCACTACAAACAAAGTTATAAGCGCTCATGTTGACCTACTTGAAGTCGACAGTGCGCGTTCGGCGTATGCGAATGCATTTGAGTTCGGGCCACGTGACTTTGATGCCGGGGAAATTTTACCCCCCCCTCTAATTTCCCCCAATCGGACTTAGGGTGCCGGGTGGACTCACGTTGGGCTTTGCCCCAAATTTTTAGTTTTTTTAATATTTTTTTGAACGAAAGATCTCTGAGATGCATGTGCCGACCGGCATGAAAGTTTGCACGATGGTCAGTACTAGGCCCAATTTTATAATGCCGGTCCAAAATTTTGGGGGGCACACCCAAAAAAACTTTCAGGGGCAAAAGCATGCAAAATTCAGCCCAATTTCGGATGACTTTGAAGTTTGGTGGCGAATATCTCCGAAACGGATGAAGATATTCAAAATTGGATTTTTATTTTATCTACCACGATTCCTCCTGCGTTAGGCTAAACAAGCCCAGTGAAGTTTGGTCCAGTAACCTTGGAGATCTCGATGTGAAATCGTAATCACCTAAAGCGCATTTTTCGGAAGAACATATTTTGGCCCCTAGGGGTGCTGCGCCCCCAAATTTTTACACGCACTAGAGAATGACCAAGTCTAACTAGCGCACCCTCCACCGGGGATTGGGGCCCCCCTTACAATTTTTTTCAAAGGGGGGGTCAAAAATTGGCTTAAAATGCAATAAAGGAGTGCTTATAAATTCTGCATTAGCTAGGGAAATCAGATCACGCGAAATATGCATTGAAACAAACAGAAAACCTGAAAAAACACCGAAAAACATTATTGATCGTATTTTAAATAAAGATTAGCAGATTTTAATAATAATTATCAGAAATATTTCCGACAGAACTGGCTATTAAATAAATGTTTTAGTTTCCATCTCACCCATCGTCTGCTTTTGCACTACTTTGGAAAAGCAGACCAAGCATAATACATGTTAAAATGAATGAAAAAACGTCAATAAATTCCATCTATCCTAATTTGTCGGCCCCAACAGCAGGTCTGTTACAAGGTTTGACGGTCTGGCAGCAGTGTGTCTATCAGATGAAGTTTAGTTGCATAGTGGGCCAACACTTCAAGCAATTTTATTGCTGGCAGTTGAAAAATGGATAACTGAATGAAGTGTCAGCCACAATGTCATAAATGTGAACAAAATGTGTTTTTACGCGTTATGTTAATTAAGCAATCATATCACATTAAATAAAAAAGTGATATTTCACTGGTTGTGCTTTCCCCAGGTAGTGCAGAAAAAAACGTTGGGTGAGGTGGGAAACTGAATGGTCATTTTATGGCAAATTGTGTCAGGAATTTTCTTATCAAAAATTATCAAAATCTGATCATTGGTTTTCACGTTACGGTCGAAAACGTTGTGGATGTTTTTTTGAGACACAGTGTAGTACAGACCAAACATGAGTATTTTTAAAAAATAGCTGAAACAGTCAAGGCTGCAGATTGGATCTCTCCTCTGGTACTGAGTTTCAGACTGACAGACCAGCAATTGAACAAGAAAACGCCCTGCTAACGCAAACGGGAACGCACAGCAGCCATGGTGCATGTTTGAAAGCCCAGCAAAACAAAGTCTAAGTCAGTCACCAGAGGGTGCCAGACGACCCGAGGCTATAGTGTCTATAGTGCTTTACTTGTACTCACCAGACAATGTGACGTATCTCGATCAGCCAACGTCGTATCAGCTGGATATCACAAATTTTTCCTACCCCTTTGTCATTTAGCGCCCTCATTCTGGGTGACCCCTTTTGAATTTATGGAAAAGCTTTACAGTTTCTGAAACTAGTGTCTTCCAGGCAGCTGACGGTGAAGGTTTGGGGATGCTAGCTTGAACCCTTTTTAACTGATCCACCCATGTGACAGATGGACAGACAGACAGACAGAATTGTGATGGCTTAGATGCGCTAAAACATTACTAGCTGCTGTTGCGCGTAAAAAGGCCCAACTGATGGCTGTAGGTGGCTCGGGTTTTTCACTTGTCACTGGTGGATTTACCAAGCATTAGAGTGATTGCCAACTGGCATTTTGAAATGCCAAGTAAATCAAATTCTGAATTTTAAATTAACTTGGCTGTAAAAAATTTTTGTCTGGCAGTTTGAAATTTGTTGATGATTTTATTGAATTTTTCACTTTGGTTGTAGTACACAATTTTGGCTTCACTTTGGCAATTATTTGACAGTGAAGAATGATTTTATTGTAGATAGTATTGTTGAAAGTTTGGCATTTTTGTCAGTAAAATACCTTACATTTGGTATTTCAGCCAAATGGAGTTGGAAATCCAATCCACCAGTGAAACTCAGTTGTGTGTAAAACAGCAGATGTCAATAAAACAACGCCAAAGTGTTGAATTGACAGCGAGACATGATGGGCTTTCATCGGCTACGTTTGTTTTATTCTTGAGCGCCAGAAAGTTTCAGTCTTGGTCTTGGTCACAGTCTTGTAATAAACATTTCATCATAAATCTAGTAACGCATGTATTATTTCTGAACATTTTGCCAACTTTGAGCTATCACGTGATGTTGAAATCAAACATTTATTTTCTGTGGCTGATCAGTTACTCGAGTCAACATTACTGCATTCAGTAATTATTCCGTTGACTTTGACAATTGCAGATTATGGGCATTTTACTGGCTCTGTAGATATTCAAATATTTATTTCTACAATGTGCAGTGGTTATTCAATGTGCATGTATATGAATATGGCATGAAAATGTTTCCATTAGAACAGATACAATAGTTCGTCAGGCAGCAGGAAGCGATTGCGGCGGTGGGTTTTTATATGCAGCGGAAACAGGCTTTCCACTTGTCCCAAAATTCCTGACATTTGAGGGAGGTTTGTCCTGAAATGTTGTGTGTTCTTAGACATTCTGAAACAAGCTGATGTGTTTTGAAAATTGTAAAAGCCTTGCAAACTTAAAAAAGTTCACCCATTGGAAATAATATTGGATATGATGCTCTGCTATCTTAATAGTTTTGTCACATTTTAGACCTTATTTTGTTACTGCTCATGAGTCTTGAAGCTGTCATTGTTTCCGAAGTATCAGTTCTGTAACTTTTTAACATTTTTAATTTTAGTTATGCTGATTTTTGTTGTACTTAAATCTGCATCAACTAAGTGGAAAATGTCTCGATAAATGTCCTGAATTTTGAGGGCTGTTTGGTGTTCTGAAAAATTTTCTGGAGTTGTCGACTTGAAGCAAACAATCATGTATCTTATTTTTATTCATTTATTGCATTGTGTGGGTGTGCAGAGGCTAAATTCAAGGCTCTGGAGAAAAAATGAAAAAAGCATCTTCATTCAGTCATCATGATGTCATACAAGCGGCTTGGATGAGCCACATTGCAACTGAGCGTTGAACTTCTTGCAGCTGTTAACCTGATATGTACTGTAGCAGATTTTTTAGGTCAGTACAAGCTTGTACGAGCTTGCCACCAGGCCCATTGAGAGGGATAAGGGGGGGGTTTCCCGGGCCCTGCAACGTTTGGGTGGTTTGCCATTGTTCACAAAGTATATTTGCTACATGCTTCACAGCAGAACTGAGCTTCGTCAGTCATCACTAGGAGGTCTGGTCTCACTAGTGCTTCAGATTGCAGTCACATCGACGCAATCTTGAGAAAGTCCAAGCGTTTACGATACTGCAATGTCAATACCCCGCCAGTTGCTGATATGTTTGCCATAGCAGACGATGCGCACATGTGCTGCAGCCTTTACTATCGGTCCTACCGAAGAAGTTTACCTTTGTTCTCGGCTTTTGGCCTCAACTTTTGGCCCTTGGAGGCTAGTTCGCCTCTTGTGACTCCAATTTCTGGCTACGCCTACGTAAGAGTAAGCAACAATAAACAATAAATAACGCCAGAGGCGTCTACACCATGCAAATGCTCCAAGAAAAAAAACACGGGAAATTTTTTTGGGGGAAAATTAAGGAAAGTTGAATATTATTATTGTTCTGCATTTTTGATATATTTATGATATCTTGCAAGCAGAGGTGTTCTGTGATGCTCAGAATGCACCAAATTCGTTTTTTGCCGGGGCTCTGCCCCGGGCCCTGCTGGGGGAGCTTACGACGCTCCCCCAGACCTCAAGTCAGCTCGAGAGGAAGATACCCTATCCTCATTTCCTGCCCATCGACGCCTGCGGCGCCTCACCTTGAATTAGGGGGAAAACTTGCTCCAAGGACTTAGACGGATAGACACCCCTGAGTAACGCTCTTTGTCGCATGCAAGTCAATCTCCATGGCAGTCCTTGTATTACTGGTGCAATTCTATACTGTTTTGGTCATAAAAAAACGAAATTTAGCACCAAGAGTCCCGAAAATATGCCATTTTGACCCCAAAATCTTAAAAATTTTCTGGGGACTGCCCCCTAGGGGAGGGGGACACTCCCTTCCCACACCCCACCTGCCCTTGGCGCATTCGGCGCCTCGACTCAGCTTGCGCCTTCAGTGCTCGACCTTGACCCCCAACTTCAACTCCTGGATCCGCCTGTGTATCAGACTTCCCTCATAGCCTACATAATGCACGTTTTGTTGTTGTTAGTTTCGTTCATGCGTATGTTCTTTCTTTGTATTTTCGTCCGTTGAGTGGTAAAAGTGCATAAACGCACTTACACACCTTATGCAGTTTTTGTATAATGTACAAAAAATGCATAGAATCTATTGGCCAACGTAAAGTGTCATATTCGCAACTGTTGTCGAGGTATATCCATTCAAAGCAAAAACGTATTAGTTGTCTGAAGCAGAAAAAAAGTGAAATGGGCGGCCAGTTGGTGAGCACTGCACGTCTCTGACGGTCTTTTGGCAACTGCATTGCACATCGTGTTACATATTGTCTGTTTTCAATTTTTTGTTGTATTTATTTCGGAAAACAAATAATATGATCATGCCGATTGATGATGGTGCGAAAACTAATAAAATGGGCCGACTTACACTGTTCTACAGTTACAAGCTACAAGTTACAAGAACTCTGCTGAAAGCTGTAAAGAAAAGAAAAATATATTCTATTACATGCACAATCAAACAACAGCTTGGAAGTTTGCTGTTATTTAAACAATGTATTTGGTATAAACAGCCAACAACATACAAGTGATTATACTGAACAACCGGCTTGGTCTAGCTGCAGTTTCAAGTCAGCGATTAGATGCAACACAAAATACCGGTACACACACATGAAAATGAAAAAAAAACGTGTGTATACATGTGTGTATTATGTGTATACATAATATACGATGACATTAAAGCCTATAGTTTCTGACTGAACATGCCAGACAATAGCCACACATCACATCACAACGCAAAATAAAAAAAATTTTGTAGCCAAAATATGTCTACCACGATCACCGTTAAATCTGGGTGTACCACATCTAACGACTTTCCACCTAAACCACTTGGCTTATGCAATGGTCACAAACAAGCAACTCACAATGGCAACAGTGCACACTGTGCACTTGACACAACATGCATTGAACTGCGATTGAACATTCATTCTCTGTACAGTTACCAATAAAAACGGAATAATTAAAAATTTAACAAATGGTAAAGTTATACATCATCGACTAGTAAATTAGAAAAAATACTGAACGGTTGGTAAATGGAATGTCTGGCAAATAAGCTAAGAAAAAAATTAACTGGCTACAAAATAGTGCATGTGACCAGCAGATGCTAAAAGATAAATCTCTCTCTATGAATAACAAAGCAAAGCAATGTACCGCTACGGTAACGTAACTAGTAGAGATGCGTAGTCTGTAACAATGAAAAATATCTCAGCATGTCACAACTCTAAACAGAACTTTTAAACAGGTCTTACAACACTCAAGAGTCAGTTCACGGCTTCAAACCATACACAGACAGCGCTGATTACCATCACAGGCCAAGACCTGGGTGCCTGAAATATCACTTATATGGAGTTTGTCCCCTTTGCCAGTAGTTGCAGTGTTTCTGTTCATGTTTAGCCTGGTAAAGCCAGCCCTGTCCACAACTTACTCCCCCACCAAAGGAAGAGGGGGGTAAACCTGATCTCTGTTTTGGGATAAAAAGCCTGCATGTGACTGACTATCTGGGGCCACACTAGTTAGGGTCAGTGCACTGACCCCAAATGGTTGGAGTTTTACGCACTGACTTCCACAGTTTAGCCCCCATAACGTTTAAAATGTTAACTACTTTAGGTAATAAAAGTTTTGTTAGCAACTGCAGTAAAAATGTTTACACTTGACATATATAAATGTACAAAACATCACTTTATACACTTGTGAATGGCAACATTTAGACCTAAGGACTAGGACATCGAAAACAGCAAAAATTACAAAAGGTGATATTGCCTGCATCACACTGACTGTGTGTCAATGTGCTGCTGAATAATATCATCTTTTGTTATTTTTGCTGCTTTCGATGTGCAAGTTCTTTAATGTTGCCATTAACAAATGTATAAACTGATGTTTTGTACATTTATATTTGCTGTTTTATTACTAAAATGACGTTTTCTTACAGATGATCAATTACGGAGATATCTGGCCCTAGATATGTTAGTCTCACGATCTTGACCTTTTGGGATCATGTGACATTCAACTTTTTTACAGGAGTTTTCTTTGGATGGTCAATGATGACCATGCGTCTATCTTTACGACTTTGTAGATACCAGACGATTATTTTGGGCTACCTATACTACTACTATGCAAACCAAGTTCTAGCCAGTTTTGTCTAAATTTAACAAATGTGTTGCCATGGCAACCAGGATCGGCCGTGGTAACTTTAATTTTGACATCATTTATTTGCTGGATCCCCAAAACTCCCTGTTATATGCAAGGATCTTCGAGATATCTCATATACATGCTGAGTTATAGTTTATGACATTGTTAGTAAGGGTGGTACAGCGAGCATCTGCGCTCTTGATATTTCAAGGCGTTTGATAAGGTCAATCACCACGCTCTTCTGCTGAAGTTAATGGACAGACTTGTTCCGATCGAACTGTTAAATTTGTTTGAAAGTTGGCTTAGTAATTGCTTTTCGTATGTTAAGTGGAAGAGCTCATGGTCTGGTTGCTTTAATCTTAGTTTTGGCGTTAGACAAGGTTCTGTTCTGGCACCTTTGTTATTTGCTCATTTTGCTGTTTATATAAATGATATTGCAGAGTTATTTAGTTTTCAGCATGGTTTTCATGTTGTGGTGTATGCTGATGATATTATGTTAGTAACGTCTTCGGTTAGTGTATTGCCAAGACAATAATTTTTACAGGGGACCCTTCACTAGTAAGGCGCCGCAGTGAGAGATGTAGACTGCTATGTATGCAGCTCATGGAACACTGCACCGCTAGGAGAAATCTGCATGTTCTTGTGATAAATTGGTTTATCATAATCCCAGAAGTAATGAGTATTGGCCGAGCAGTAATTTTTACAGCTGACCCATCACTAGTGATGTGACACCGTGAGAGATCTATGCAGCACGTGGGGCTGAGGCACCACTGACGAGGCTCTGAATGTAGACAAACATGTTGACAATGTCCAGATACAGGTTCAATGCTGCAAAGATGTACTCCTCGGGAGACAACGAGTACTTGTGTTTGCCTCCAAGCATGAGTTGTGTGTCAAACACCAGGTACTACAACACACCGGACAACTACAACTGACAAATACTAAAGCTGACACAAACAAAAAACAAGTACACTGTGTCCCAAAAAAGTGCCCCACTTTTTTATTGTCCACATCTTTGTTAAATTTTAACCGATTTTCAAATTTTTTCCACTGATGCATTCTGTAATCATTTTGCAACAAAGTGGTTATTAAACATCCTACCGCACATCAACTGTCGCTACACTACCTTGTGAAATATAAATGCATAAAAAATAAGAAAAACTAACAATAATAGACAGCACTCATGTTGCTAAACAAAAAACACTATCGGCCAAAAATGCAGCGAGTGATATGTATGATGCTACACTTTGTCAGATCCGTTTTTTTTGGATATCTGGCATGTTAAATGTTATGTTTGTTTCTGACCCTCATGGTTTAGTAAGCCTACCATTTCATTGCAGTGGTCACGTTCTCTTCAGTACGTGTATGCTTCAGTCTGCCGATCTCATGCCTTTGGTTGGTGCAACATGTTTCCCAAATCTCTGTCAGTAACATTTCCAGTCTTTCACTGTTACAGTTTATCTTCAAAAATTTTGTCAGTAGCCCCCGAACACTGTATTTTTTGAACCGCTGCAAGTTCTTAATCAGAGAATTGCCTCCATTGCTAAATGACACATTACATCACCAGTATGTCATCACTGCATTAAAAATTATTATTAACGACAATATCGTCCGTTTTTGTTCACAATCATCAGACATGTATGTAAAACTTAAAATATGTATGCAAATTATTAAAAACTGTTTCAGAAGATGATTTTTTGCATATAGTGATTTTAGTGAATTTATGTTTTACACGGTAGTGTAGCGATAAAGTTAAAGTGTGGTGGGATATTCAACAATTACGTTATTGCTAGTTGTCCACAGTATGTGCCTGTGAAAGAATTTTAAAAATTTGGTAATATTTGGCAAAGATATAGAAAATGACAAAACGGGACGTTTTTGGAGACAGTGTATTACAGTGAATACTTGTTTGCCACCCGTCATCAGTTGCGTGACAAAAAACAGATACTACAGATACTGTATTACACCAGACAACTACTATAGTGATAAGCAGTTTTCTATACATCCTTAACAAATCTTTCCCCCTATTTTTCACTGGGTGCGAGCTGCACCCACTAGGTATAAAGACTGAAGCCCCTGAAATGTTGCATCCTCCCAATCTACAACCATGTGATGTACTTGCTTGGTTTAGCGACAAGATCAGGGATAGGGATAAAATGCATCTTTGGCTATGCAGCTCTTGGCTGTATGGCAGATGCAAACAGTAGGTTGTGGTCTAGCTTACCATGCTGAAGACAAGCGCTCCAAGACTGGAATAGAACATCTGCAGATACTGCAAACAACACAGAGCACACAAACTCGATACCATATAATAGAATAATATACATATGTCAAAATTCAAATAGGCTTTTAAAGAAATTGCAAAACTTCATTTCAATGACAAGATGAACAGAAAGCAAATGCCATTGCAGTGTGCATTCCAATTTCCACTGCATCGCTAGTTTTTACAAAATACAGTACAAACATAATGACACGTAAATTGGGCCATCTATACACCATGTTACAAAATTAGCGTTTTGCAAGTTTTAACAGAATATGCAAGCGCATATTCGCATATAACCATCATCCCTAAAAAATAAAGAAGCTTAAGTTTTTTCTGAGACACAGTAAGTAAGTAAGGAAGTAAGTAAATGATTTATAAAGCGCCAAAGTCTCAGAAAGAATCAGGGCGCATAGGGTGATGGATGCTAGGCGGCAGAAAAGGCTGACTGAAAGTAGTGGGTCTTTAAGTGACATCTGAATGTAGCCAAGGTTTGACATTGACGAATTTGAGGAGTTAAGGAGTTCCAAATTCTCGGAGCAGAGACGTGAAAGGAACGAGAACCAAAGGATAAGTTATGCCGTGGAATTGCAAGTAACTGACTGGTAGAAGAGCGTGTGGACACTGAGGATTTATGATATTGCAGAAGATCAGTAAGGTAAGGTGGATGGCCAGTGTGCAGTGCCTTATAAGTTGAGGTGGCAAGTTTGGTGATGTGCAGTCTTACGTAGTTCCGAATGAAGATGCAGAGGAATCCAAAGCAGATGAGTACAACGAGACAGACCAGCAGCCCACCACTACACATCGTGAAGTCATACTGCAGACATAGCACAACATAATGACAATGTTATAGTTTCTTTTTAAAAAAATATACGTAAAAATATATAAAAACTCGGTAAGATCAAGCATTAGATGTGCAAAAGCTTATAGCAGTTCCTGCTCGCAGGTAATCTTGGACTATCTCCATCCATTTTGTTGCAATTCACTCTTCTGCAGCCGAAAATCGCAAAAAATTTACTAGAAACCCCTATTTTTGGGGTTCGGAGTCATTCAGTCATCGACGTTGATACCATCAAAATGGATGTTACCAGCAGCATGACTATGCTTATCTGCAACCATTTTCATGTTAGACAAGCCAATAATGAAAAAATAAGTACATTTTAGGGTGGCAACCTTCTTTGACATTCTCATGCGCAGGCCTCCTTGAGCCTAAAGGGTCGGGACTTAAACTGCTAAAATCTACATTCAATGGTTAAGATTTTTTACTAAAATTGTCATGGTCAATCTCCAGCAATTTCGGTGCAGATGACTCTTGAAATGTGTGTTGCAGCCCATAATCGCAAAAATCACTAAAACCCCCTATTTGGGGGTTCAAGGTCATTCAAGGTCATTGACGTTGACATTCCTAAAAAGCTTGTTTCCAGTGTTCATCATAATAAGCAGCAAGTCTGTGCCTATCTGCAACCGTTTTCACGTCAGACAAGCCAATAGCAGTAAAATAGTGTCAAACAAGAAGGTGCCCCACTTTCTCCCCTCATTCGTGGAAATCCCCTGCACCAAGCAGCATGAAATTTTGTCGTGAAATGCTAGAGACACTAAGCTATCATATGGTGAAAACCCGAAGTCTCTATCTCACCTGGGCTTCGATCGGTACCGGGACGTGACAGACAGACAAACACCAAGACACCAAGACAGAATTACCGTAGCTAATACGCAAACCTTATCTTCTTCTTTTTTGGCAATGTACAGACCTTCTTGCAAGAATATATATGACAAACATTTGTATCTTTAATAAAACCGATAATGTTTCTTGATTTGACACTGTTCAAAAGTCGATTGAGCATCATAGTCCAGTCAATTTAGGGTTCAACCCGGAAAAAAATACCACAAAGCTGAAAATTTGCCTAAAAAATCAGTACACTGTCTGAAACAAAATATCATAAGTCTGCTTAATCCACCTTGGGCAAAAAAAGTTATGACCATTTAAAAAACGTAATGTTTTCGAAAAATCAAGAAGAAAATTATTTCACTGAAACATAGGCATATGCAGGAATGTTAACAAGACCAAAATTTGGCAAGAACAAGAACGAGACCAAAAATAAATTTCAAGTACAAGAACGAGACCAACAACCATGAGAACGAGAACAGTGAAAGAATAAAATTTAACATATAATATTTGACATAACCATCGGCATAAAGTGATTTTATAAACCAATGTAATTATCAACTCATGTGGCATGAATCAGATGCACAGAGACCACAATTATGCAGTATCTGTCTCATGTGTAGCACCGAGATTAGGCCTACCAGAACCAATCTGAGAGTGAGTCTTAACAGTGTTTTGCCGGTGTAGTCTGTTTATTGCAGATTTGTCCTTTATGTGCAATCGTTCATGGACATGAGCAAAGTCTATAGAGTAAAACTAGGTCATGCCACCAATTAGGCCCATTATTAAGGTCACAGGTGCCATATTGATTCCATAGCAATGCAACGCTTGTAAACAATTGGCATACTATTGTCGTTTTTTCGGCTCCTCATGCAAATAATCTGCACCCTAAAAAGTCCGCAAAGGCGTCTCACTCACTTGGTCACCTTATCTCGTTATGTGTTATAGTTTTGATGTGTACTTTATCAAATATAGAGCGCTTAGGTGTAGGCCTAGTAACCGGTAAGAGTGCCAGTCCAGTAAACCTTATAAAGGAAGCGCCGGCTTCTACCAGAACACTCGCTGAAACTTCCGCCCCATCTGTTTTAAAGTTGGGACATTCATCTCCCAATAAATATCCCCATTCCCAAACCTAACCCTAACTCAAAACCGTACCACTAACCTTAACCATGACATTATCCTACCCTAAACCCTAGTCTACCCTAAGTCCCTAACCATATCCAGGAGCTCTAGGCCGAATTCCACACACTTGCACTCACTCACTCGGTTTACTGCACGTAACTAGCAAGGTTCATAGTGATCTCCACATTGAACAATCCTGTGTTGCTAACAGAATGTCATTTGACTCAGGACAGAGTATCAGAAAATGCCATCGATTATTTTAAATTAACTAAAATTTAAACTTTTTAGTTACTGAGCAATTTTGTTTCAAGTTAAACTACTCTCTTGACTTTAACTTTTTCGAAATATTAAGCTAATGGTATAACTGAAAAAATTCGTTAAACTTCCACTTAGTAACTTTTTAGTTGAATGAATGACATCACATTCAAATTTTGAGATTTAACCTGAATCTATTACATTGTTATTACCCATTGTGGCAGTGACGCTCTGCAGCTGGGAAGGTAACTGTAAGTCTGGCGTCACACTGGCCATGTGTCACAGACTTAAGTGGTTTATCCACCTACGGGCTCAAAGGCTACAGAAAGGGAGATGAGCACCCCGCCGATGCCCTTTGTGGGGTATGGCAGCCCTGACCTTACCTTTACCCAACCAGAGACAAAGTGTTAATTAACTGACCTTGGTCTGGACTGCAAACACTGTCAGAGCCAACACAACCACCTGTCAACAGATACACAGGCCACATTATAAGTCTTGTCTGTCTGTCCATATGTCTGTCTGTCTGTTTGTCTTATCCATGCAGAGTAAACACTAACGCCTGTGAAATAGATACACCGGTGAATGTTAATTCTAGTAACCAACACTTAGCATGATCGGAGTCGGGTCTGCGATGCGGCTTGCGGACAGGCCACCACCTGGTGTGGTAATGCGCATTTTCAGCCGATCGTACTTGAGCAACGGTCGAGCTATTGGCGTGGTTGTCATCGGATATGGCGCTGGCGACTTCCTATAGGTTGTCAGTAGTAACCATATCTCCACCTGCAGCGGTTTGGCCGCAATTTTCAGCAGTTTCAAGCTCTAAGCGGCCATATCTCGGATAAGGTCAAAATCATTGACAACCAGTGTAGTGGGCTATCCTAGCGACAGCTGAGCTTTTTGTTTCGCTAAACGGTGGTCTGTCATCCGTCGTCACGGATGTATTGTGGCTAAACGGTAAATCGTAGAGGGTCGACGATGGTGCCATTGGATAGGGCGCTGGCAACTTCCTATAGGCTGTCAGTAGTAACCGTATCTCCATCTGCAGCGGTTTGGCCGCAATTTTCAGCGGAAAGTTTCAAGCTCTAAGTGGTCATAAATCACTGACAACCAGTGCGGTCGGCTATCCTAGCGACAGCTGGGCTTTTTGTTTCGCTAAACGGTGGTCTGTCGGGGTCAGTCACAGACATATTGTGGCTAAACGGTAAATCACAGAGGGTCGGCGATGGTGCCATCAGATAGTGCGCTGGCGACTTCCCGTAGGCTGTCAGTAGTAACCATGTCTCCATTTGCAGCGGTTTGGCCACAATTTTCTAAGTGGCCATATCTCGAAAACGGTGAGAGATAGGGCCCAGGTTACTACTGGTCATCACTAATAGGTAATAGCATACGCGCTTTCAGATGAAATGAAAATCATCGACCTTGGAT
>Ga0209367_1008422_pt1 | contig 14102 bp, 10 predicted proteins | sample WorMetLIZISLAND2_FD_187412 | JGI IMG/M metagenome (GOLD analysis project Ga0209367, IMG submission 187412) | Marine gutless worms symbiont microbial communities from Max Planck institute for Marine Microbiology, Germany - Olavius geniculatus... ... | reverse complement strand
TCATATGGTTACGGCTGGTGCGAGCGCATACCCCGACCGGACACCGCGTCAAATGGCGCCGGGCGATTAAATGACAGTTCAGACAATCGGGGAAAAACTCCCCGACCCCTCATCTAATTGGCGTTCGGTATTCAAAGGGCTTTATTGCGGGTACCAGGCAAATCCCTCCATTAGCTTTCTTGCTGTTCGCATCGCTGAAACTTTTTTGATCGCCGCGTTTGAAGAATCGTCTGCGCCTTCCACACAGACCGGCAGGATTCCGGACGGGTGACCGATACGCACCGTTGCTTTGATACCGTCCGAATTCACGATATTGTTGACGATTGTCGCGGGTAAGCCTGCCGCAGCGCCCAACCCAATGGCTGAAGAAAGCGGTATGCTTTGGTGAAAACGTTCCATGGACACTGTAATGGATCGTATGTCCATGTCTTCGGCGTTTTGTGCGCGTGAATAAAGAGAGGTATAGCCGATTGGATGGCCTACTAAAGTTATCCGTGGTCGTGCCGGACACTGGGTCCGGGCTTCGGTGGGATTTTTTACAAATCCGCAGAGCACAGCTGCCCTGCCCCTGAGGTTTTCCAGCTCAGTCACCATTTCGTTTTGCTCTTGAAGCCCGGCATGTTCTTCCCTTCCCGTGAGATGGAAATCCTCCAATCGAACAAACAGGTGAATATGTCCGGCATCAACAATCGAAACCTTGTATTCGGATTGCTCCGTTGCAATGGTGTCTATTGGATTTCCCGTGGGTAGAATCCGGTCGGTCACCGTTCCCGCCGGATCAATGAATTCAACTTCAATCGGTGCTCCAGGGCGGGCGACACCGTCTATGAAGTGGGATCCCTGGGTCGCACTTTGACCGTTTTTAACCGGAATCCTTATCAGGTAACGCTTTTCGGTGACCCGATTTTTCACAGATACAACCGTTTCCGGTTCAATTCCCTTGACCAGCCCCTCATCGACAGCGAAAACGCCGGCGGCGGAAAGAAGATTGCCGCACATCCCCTTGCCGTCAAGGATCGGGCGGTCGATCCCGACCTGGATGAATTCATACTCAATGTCTATACCGCTTTCGGATGACGGATGAATGATGACCACTTTGCTGGTGTGCGTCGTAGCGCCACCGAGCCCGTCTATCTGTCTAATGTCGGGAGATCCCATTATACCCAAGAACATTCGTTCCCGAATTCCAGCGTCATCGGGTACGTCACAGGCGTGAAAAAAAACACCACGGCTTGTTCCACCGCGATACAAACAGCATTTCACCTTGTTTAGATTATACATGAGCATTCCTTTTGATTTGTTTGCTGATTTCAGGGTCCTTTCCCGGTCAGATAATTTACCAATTGGAAGGCCAAGGGTGCCGTCAGGATGATAAAAATAACCCTGAAGAAATGAAAGGCCGCAAGAACCGTCGTTTGCGTGTCGGTACCCAGCGACAAGGTAATCAAGGCACTCATGGCCCCGGGACTGGTACTCAAATAGGCAGTGGGAACATCAAGAATACCGAGCCTGGCCAGTATGATGGAAAAAGCCAGTCCAACCGCTACGAGTACAATGGTGGAGGTGATGATCGGCATGGCCATTTGGGAGATCATTTTGCCGATTTCCGGATTGTAGCGGGTGCCGATCAGGACACCGAGCAGGATTTGTATGCCGACTTGGAAGCTCCCATGGGCCGACCAGGAGCTTTGGGTGATCATTTTGGCGATGATCACCAATACAGTGGCGCAGATCAAAACAGAACCCGGAAAGCGGAGTTTAAAACCGATCAGCCCGCCAACCGTGCCCACGAGTAAATAGAACGACAGATTTGCAATATTTTGCATGACGATTCCTTTTATTAGTTCACATAGCAGTTACAGGATCTTCAAGCCTGATTTTTTAGAATTCGTAAGAACCAAAAAGGCTCGGCCAGGGGGAATCCCCCTGGCCGAGTATCAGTCGCTCTGCATCCGGTATTCGCTATTGAAGGGGCCACGGCAAATCGACACCCAGAAAGGTCTGCAACAGGCCCTGAGGATAGACCAATGTCAGCCGGTTCGAAATAATTCCCAAAACCAGGATGAAGGCGAACGCACCGAGGGCACTTTTGACTGCATTCAATCTGCCTTTGAGCACTAGGAACAGGAAAATGAAAATACCTGAACCCAGGACAAATCCCACGACAGCCGACCCCAACAGCATCCCGAGCAGCCACAGCAAGTAATGCTCGCTGCTGCGCATCTCCCTATCTTTGCTTCCGGATCGATGCTCTTCATCGAAAAAGACTGACGCCGGTGACTGGCCCCTGACAAGTAGAATCAACACCGGAACCATAAAGACCAACCCGACGACTGATGCGATCCTCGGATAGATAGCGCTCAAATAATCGTAGGAAAAGCTGTCCGCCAGAACATATATGCAACAACCCGCCAGCAAGGTCGAGAATATGAGCTGGGCGTTTTTGTTCTGGTGGCTGTGAGGGCCTTCCACGGTAAGCTCCGGACGGCCGGGCTTGAATTTGATGGCTGCGACGATCGATGCAAGGGTCAATACAACCAGCCCAATGACAATGGGGCGCTGAAGAAATGAAAATCCGTACACGGCAGCGGCTGAGTAGACCGAAGATTCGACTTGCTTGGCCAGCACAAAGCCGATCAGAAGGGCTGGGCGGGGCCACCCGAAACGTTTCATGTACACGGCCAGGATGCTCAAAAGAAAAAGAGCAATCAGATCACCCCAGGAGCGTGTCGCCTGAAATGCTGCAAAGAAAATGATACCGAACATGAACGGTGCAATCAGCTTATATCGGATCGTAGTCACTTTGGCGATATGGGGTGTGAGGAATACGCATAGGCTGGTACCAAAAATATTGGCCAAGGCGACCGACCAAATGATCACGTAAACGATATCCAGATTCTCCGTCACCATTTCGGTACCGGGTTGAATTCCGATAAGAATGAATCCACCCAGTAATATGGCCATGCTTCCCGAGCCCGGAATGCCGAATAAAATGGTAGGAATAAGTGCGCCACCCTCCTTGGCATTGTTGGCTGACTCCGGCGCAATAACCCCCCGGATGTCTCCGGTTCCGTATTTCTCTTTGTTTTTGGTTGTCTGAACGGCATGACCGTACGCTATCCAGTCGATAACCGTACCGCCCAGACCGGGTAATGCACCCACCAGGCAGCCGATGGCCGCGCATCGAAGCGACAGGAACCAATTATTAAACCAATCGCGAACGCCCTTGAGCCAGCCCCTCCCGATCACTGATCCACTGTCGGAAATAGTTTCCTGACGGCGGGACAAATCGATGATTTCAGGTGTGGCGAACATGGCCAAGCCGATCACGATCAGTGACACGGGATCGAGCAGGTATTCGGTTCCAAAGGTCAAGCGCGGGACACTGGTCATGGGGGCAGCACCGAAAGCACCTAATATCAGACCCAACGCGCAGGCTCCAAGACCCTTGAGTACATTGGGTCCGGTAAGCATGCCGACCATGGAAAGCGCCAGGATAATCATCATGAGCTGTTCGCCGAATCCGACTGCGAGGATAATCGGGATGGCGACAAAGATGGCTCCCGACAATACCACTGCACCGAAAATACCGCCGAACATGGAGGATGTAAATGCTGCGGCCAGGGCACGGGCGGCCTCCCCCCGTTTGGACATTGGGAATCCATCCAAAACGGTGGCCTGGGAAGAAGAGGTCCCGGGGATGCCCATTAGGACCGAGGGAAAGGTATCCGATGTGGCCGTCACGGATTGCAAACCGATCATCATCGCAAGGGCGGTCGTGGGTTCCATCCCGAAAACGAACGGCAGCAGAAGCGCCAGTCCCACGGTCCCTCCCATCCCGGGAAGGATGCCGACAATCAGACCGAGTACCACACCCATCAGCAATCCAGTCAGGTGCGATAAGGTTGCGATTGTGGACAGTGAAGATGTAATCGTCTCTAACATAGCAGACTCCTACTGCAATGAAGGGCCCTGCATGCATGCATCGGCATGCACGCAGGGCGGATTGCGCTAGTCAAGAGATACGTTGAATTTGGCTTGCAGCAGATTGTCGATGTATGCCCTTGCATCCGGAGCGATGTTAGAGCCTTCGGCGACCAGAGTTTCGGCATCTTTGCCCCATGAAAGCGGTTCTTTGCCGGCGTTTTTCTTGATGTACTTTAAAACCGCCGGATCGTCGAGTGCTGTTTTGACCGCAGTGATATAGGCGTTCACAATATTGTCCGGGGTCCCTTTGGGCAAAAGCAACATCTTTGAGATAGCTGTTCTAACGTTTAGAAGCGTCCGGTAGGCTTTATAGGCTGCGCCTTGTTCTTCCGCAGCTTTTCCAGTCACTTTTTCCACGACTTCGAACAACGTCGGCAGATCGGGCGTACCCGGGTCTCTGTTGACCGATCCATCCGCGGAAACATTCCCCATGGTGAAAAGCGCCACGGCATTGGCCTTTTCAGCCAGCTGTTCTTTCTTTTGCAGCCATTTGATCGTGGAGTCGGTGTTTACCGTCGTCTCACCCCGCAAAAACGCTTGGCGCGACTTGCTGGTGCCGAGACCGAAAATGGCTTTGACTTCCACGTCCAGCATATCCAAGGCGAGCATATCAAGGATAAAGATGCCGGTGGGGGCTTTGGTTCCAAAAACCAATGGTTTTTTCTGCAGCGTCTTAATCGTTCCGACAATATCGTTCGGATCTTTGATGCCCGTTGCCTTACCGTTCACAAAGAGCATTGCACCGCGGGGCATGGTGAAGACGGCTCGCACCTCACTGGGATCATACTTGACCAGCTTTGATCCGAGGGTTACCGGAAGCAGAGTGGAGGACGACCATACGGCTGCCTGGGTTCCGTCAGGTTTACCGTTTTTATAAAAGTCATTGGCGCCGGTAATACTGCCGCCACCGGGTTTATTCAACACCAGAACGGTTGGATTACCCGGCAGGGCTTTCTGAAGATGGGGCTGTAATATCCGTGCAAGGGTGTCGCTGCCGCCGCCCTCTTTAAAGGGAACAAAAATCGTGACGGTTTTGCCCTTGAGGTCGAAAGCCGTTGCCGCATGCGGCATCGCAACTAAAATGGCCGCTGCAACCGCGATAACACCGATAACTGTCTTGTAATGATTACGTTTCATGTTTTTTCCTCCTTTAGTTAGGTTATATATCAGGAATGTGGTTCCATTTCTTCCTGCCCAATCCGTTTGAGCATGAAAACTATGGCAACATTCGCCAGTGTGGGCATACCTGCGCTCTTTCCCTCTTCAAGGACACATTGTTTTCAATAGGGCCCATCGTTAGACCAGACCTGCGCAAATTCAATGCCATGATTTGAGCCTGAAATTATTCAGAATTTTAGAATCAACCTAAACGAATTTGTTTCAATGCGAGACATAATGTTTCAAAGAAATGGATCTATTTGTTTCAAAAATGCTTTTTTTAGCGCCGCTCAGGCAAAACCGGGGCTTGAATTTTCCCAGGCACAAGGATCAACGGACGCATTTCTCTTGCGGATCCCATGGTATCGATAGACCAGACAGCATCCACCAGCCGGACGGATTGTTCCATACCCAGAACCGGCGCCATTAGATCCAGGCACTTTTCGGTAATTTCACCTTGATTCATGGGATTGTCGGGTATCCCTTTAACCGCCTTGGTGTGGTGGCGAAGAAGCTTGCCATCAGTCCCGGTAATTTCCAAAATAGCTTGACGGGCCGGTTTTGCAATGCTCAATTCCGCACTGGGGACAGCGGTTATTTTTTTTCTCAATTCAAGAACCCGGGGATTTTTCATTCGCGCTTCATCATGACAGTTTTTAAAATTAAGGCCCCGGTCTATCAGCCCCACGGCGACAAGATGCTGCAGGCAGACATCAGGCATTTCACGGTTATTGACGATGTGCAGCCTGTCATCCGGCATATGGATTTTAACCGATCTGATTTCATCCACTTCCAAATTATGCTTATGGACAATCGCCATGACTGCATCGAGCGCAGCTTGAATCGGCGACCCCACACACCATTTTTTAATGGTCGCATTTAAAATCTCAAATCGTTGCCCCAGTTCCAGGTACAACTGTTCCGGCTCAGGGGAAAAGGCAAATGCAGAAAGATATGACGGCTCATTAATCAACGGATCTGATACGCCTGTGAAGCCGGACCTGACCAGCAACGCCGCATAAACGCCGTTCCTGGCTCCCATACCGGCAAAATCGAATGCCTTTTCAACATGATCTGTATCGCGATTCCAGTAGGGCACACCAGATGCCTGCTGAGTCGCATAGGAGAGAAGATAAATTGATTGTTCAACCGAAAGCCCCATCAGTGCGCCTGCAGCAGCTGCAGATCCATACAGGGTTCCAAGGCTGTGGGTGCTGTGAGTCCCGGCCATTGCTTTATCAAACCCCAAAGCCATGTTAAAACGCGCACCGATATCATATCCCAGCACAATGGCTTTCAATAAATCCAAACCGCTCTTTTCTTCTGCCTCGGCAATCGAGAGGGCAGCAGGAACAATGGCGCAGCCGGGATGAAACATGCCCCCCAAATGAGAATCATCAGTTTCATCACCATGGGCTGCCATGGCGTTGGCAAATGCGGCATATACGGTAGAAGAGACAATATCTGTACCAATTACAGAGGCTTGTTCAGGACCGTTCATGGACAAGACAAAGTTGGCTGCAACTTTTCCCGCTTTGAGCCTCGAGCCGGAAACAACGGCCGCCAGTGTGTCCAGCAGATGACATTTCGCTTTTTGGATTACTTCGTCAGGCAGGTAATGGTCAAGCGCGCCGGAAATATACTCGGCCACCTGCCGGGTTACCTTACACTTTTCTAAATTCTGAGCATTCATATCTATTCCCATTTCCAGTTCTTTGACAAACGCTTTAATTGTCAATCAATCTCCGGGTTCCAACAACTATCCTGTGGGTGTTGGGTGCAATTACTTTGCCAACTAGTTGAGGGATCGGGGAGTTTTTCAATCCCTGCTATGTCCGGTCGGGGTATGCGCTCGCGCCAGCCGTAACCAATTCGTACCGGACTCCGTACACGCCCCCTATCCCCTGCGTTGAATCCAGACAGGCAGAGACGATAATCGCCGCCGAGGGAGACTGTCTTTCGGGGCTGGCACCGATCCAATCGACGCGGGATAGCTGCCGTACCCAAGTTGCGCGATCATATGGTTACGGCTGGCGCGAGCGCATACCCCGGCCGGACACGGCGTCAGATCACGCCGGACGATTAAATCATAGCTTATACAATTAAGGAGAAACTCCCCAATCCCTCAGCTAGTCTATCAGCTTAGGTCGTAATTCAAGCATTTCAGCTTTTCCAAACTGAAGCTCAGACTGAGCAGTGCCTCAATTTTCAACCGAATCCTGCATACAAACTAGCTTTTTGATGATTTCATTTTCTTTACAACCATGTTATAAGTATCGAATTTAGCATGATTTCCAATAAATAGAGACGGTAATGGTTATGCCGAAGAAAAAAATACGAATGGCAATATTTACTCCGATCGACAATGTCATTCAACGAACTGAATTAATGAGTACACGGGATGACCTGGAGATCCAGATTTTCCCCCAGGTTTTAGATGATGCGATCCCCTTCTGTATCGAATTGGAAAAAGAGGGCGTTGAGGTCGTTGTTACCCGGCGGGCCACTGCCCATCTGTTGAGAAAAGTGACCAACATACCTGTTTTATCTTTTCCTAAAAGGTCGATCGATATACTGATCGGTATCGAGAAAGCGTTAAAAATAGGTAGAAAAATACTGGTCCCCATGTATAAACAGCCCATGGGCGGGCTATCTATTTTGGAAACCCTTCTGGATGTCAAGCTCGAGCAGCTAATATTCGTAAATAAAGAGAGTTTGAAAAAGTTGGTCCGGTCTTATTCTAAAAAGGATTTTGATGTCATTGTCGGTGGCCCCCAATGCTGCAAATTTGCGGAGATGTACGGCCTGCCTTCCGTGGAAACATCGCACCAGGAATATGATATTGACGCCACACTGGAAAATGCAATCTCATCGGTTATGGCCTTTCGTCAGCAGAGAATCATTGCAAACGAATACCGCTCGGTCATAGATGCCACATCAGACGGCATCATTGCCACTGACAACAAGGGGTTAATTACCAAAATCAATCTGACCGGGAGGGCATATCTGCAACTCAGTGAAGAAGAGGTTATCGGAACTCAAATATCCCGGCATCTCAAGAACTGCCCATCCATCAAAAAGCTTCCGACACGGCGCTCCTTGACCGATCAATTGGGCAAGATCGGTAAAAATCAATTTGTCTTCAACCACACTCCCATCCGGATGGAAAATGAAATCATCGGAACGGTTACGACCTTTAGGAACATCACTAATGTTCAGCGATCCGAGCATGCAGTCCGGCGATCGCTCTCAAAAGGATTCAAAACAAGCTACCGCCTTGAAGATCTGATCCATGAGAGCCCTTCCATGAATGAAATTGTTGAAATGGGAAGGCAATATGCCAAAATCGATTCCACTGTTTTGGCTATGGGTGAAACCGGCACAGGCAAGGAGATGCTGGTTCAAGGGATTCACAACGCAGGTCCGCGCTGCCGGAAACCATTTGTATCGGTTAATTGTGCTGCCCTTCCGGAACAATTACTGGAAAGTGAGCTTTTTGGATATGAGGAAGGGGCGTTTACAGGCTCCCGCAAGGGCGGTAAGGCCGGCCTCTTTGAACTGGCGCATCAGGGTTCGATTTTTCTGGATGAAATTGATTCTACACCTTTAAGTGTGCAGGTAAAGCTCTTAAGAGTTCTTCAGGAAAGAGAAGTCATGCGTATCGGAGGGGATCGCAGGATACCGATCGATGTAAGGGTCTTTGCCGCCGCAATCCAGAATTTAAAACAATCGGTTGATGCCGGGAATTTCAGAGCGGACCTATATTACAGGCTGAATGTCCTTCGAATAACAGTTCCCCCGTTAAGAAAGAGAAGAGAAGACATTCCCACGCTGTTAAACTTCTTTATATCCCTGTTTTCTGAAAAAATCGGAGCCGAGCCGATCATTCTACCCGAATCGTACACCTTGAAACTTGTTGATTACAGATGGCCCGGCAACGTCCGCCAACTCAAGAATTTTACCGAACAGCTGGTCATGAACTGCACTTTTAAATCCACCACCCAAACCCTGGTCGACCTGTATAATGATCTGATAAAAAATGAAAATATCGGTGCCATGGCCGTGCAAACATTGGAACCACCCCCGGACGGCAACCCCAAAGCCCTTGAATATGGATCGGATGAGGTCAAAGCAAAAATAGAACAGGCCCTGGTTCAAACCAAATACAACCGTCAAAAAGCAGCGGAGCTCCTCCAGATCAGCCGGTCCACATTGTGGCGCAAAATGAAGGAGCTCAAGATAGGTTAATTGGTGTCCGCCCGGATCCGCCTGAGGTGGATCCGGGCGGACACCAATTAAAAGCAGAAAGAAGCTCATTGGAAATAATGGCCTCATTTTCTTTGAGCTCGGCGGCCATACAACCAAAATCTGCCCCACAATATATATTGTTGCAACAATGTGTTTCATTTTGATACGTTAATCGTTAACTTGCAGGATTCCCTGGTTGCTCAAATGCAACGTCCTTAACGTATACCTAATATAAAGACTGCCCCCACCATCAGATCGGAAATCTGGCACATTAATTGTATAAGGTCGGTTGAAGATTTTCTAGCGCCACACAGAAAGCGTCATGCCAGCATTTTAACATACGGGAGATGATGAATGGGAATGCCAAACGTAGCAGAGGTTGCGAGTCAATTTATTCATGAACTTGATTATAACAATATACCCGAGGATTGCATCAATGTGGCCAAACGATGCTTCGTGGATGGTATCGGTGTTATCCTGGCGGGTTCCGACGAACCTTGCGCCAAGGTCTGCCGAGAATATGCGCTGTCGGTGGGCGGCAGAACCGAGGCCGCCTTTTTAGGATTGAATTCTCAAAAAGTTCCGGTACAATTGGCCGCATTGGTAAACGGTACGGCCGGTCATGCCCTGGACTGGGACGACACCGCCCTCTCCAAAGAAGCTGACCGATCTGTTCTGCTTCACCCGACCATGCAGCCGCTGGCCGCCCTCCTTGCGCTGGGTGAACGCTACCCCGCAAGCGGCAAAGATCTTTTGACCGCTTTTGTGGCCGGCTTTGAGGTCTCCTGTAAAATAGCGGAAGCCATCGATCCCAGCCACTTTTCCCAGGGACGTGGTTTCCACACCTCCGGCACCATCGGCATTTTCGGCGCCACCGTCGCCGCCGCAAAATATCTGAAACTGCCACCGGTTCAAATCCGCAACGCATTGGGGCTGGCGGCCAGCATGTCGGCCGGTATCGGGGGGAATCACGGTACCATGGGCAAGCCGCTGCACATGGGGCGTTCCGCAGAAAACGGCATTGTGGCGGCAAAACTTGCATCCCTGGGGATGGACGCACGCCCTGAAGTCCTGGAAGGAACCCGTGGTTTTTTTCATTGCTTTGGCGGTGGATTCAATCCCGATAAAATCTTTGGCAGGTTCGGAAATCCATTCGCCATCATCGAGCCCGGGGTCTGCATCAAGCCTTACCCATGCGGAGTTGTCGGTCACGCCGGCATGGATGCCATGAAGCATCTGGTCACCACCCATGATGTCAAGCCCGAAGATGTTGCCTCGGTTAAAGTCTTCACCGGGACCAACGTCCTGCCTCCGGGCCCCTTGAGATTCAGCTTTGCCGGGACAGCCCTGGAAGGCAAATTCTGCGTCCAGTTCCAGATGGCCAGCATGATCGTCCGCCGCAAGGCCGGCATGAAAGAGTTTACCGACAAGTTTGTGCAATCACCTGAAATCGTTCAAATGCAGCCAAAAATCGAAACATCGGTCGACCCGGCCATAGAGGCTCTGGGAAAAGCAACGATACGATTCGATATCGAAATGAGCTTAAACGACGGGCGCACGATCTCGCAAACCTCCGCCGAGCATTATCGCGGCGGACCCGAAAATCCGTTGACGCGAGACAGTCTGGTTGACAAATTTCTGGATGCTTCCCAGAACGTTCTGGCAGCCTCCCAGGGCCACGAAGCTGTGGCCTTGATCGAATCTCTCGATCGACTCGACAACGCGACGGACCTGATAAAGATCATTACCTGCGCCAGGAGACCCGTTGAGATCGTCAACTCAGAAAGGATCAAAAAAGTTAGGGCACCGCTGAAATGAAAAACCAAGCTTCACCCCACATTGACCCGAAGCACGCCTGCGACGTATTGGTCGTCGGCGGCGGCAACGCAGCGCTTTGCGCCGCCATGACGGCGCGCGAAAGCGGGGCAAGCGTCCTAATGCTGGAATGCGCTCCCAAAGATTTCAGGGGCGGCAACAGCCGGCACACCCGCAACCTGCGCTACATGCATACGACCGGCAATGAATTCCTGACCGGCCCCTACCCCGAAGCGGAGTTCTGGGAGGATTTAATCCGGGTAACCGAAGGGCAGACCAACCAAGAGCTGGCACGCTTTACCATCAGGGAGTCGAATAACGTTGGCGAATGGATGAAGGCCCATGGATGCCGATTCCAGCCGGCCATGCGGGGCACCCTTCATCTTGCGCGAACCAATGCCTTTTTTCTCGGAGGCGGCAAGGCCCTGGTGAACGCCTATTACCGCACGGCCCAGGAGCTGGGGGTTGACATCCGCTACAACGCTGAGGCTCGCGATCTCAAAATCCGCGACAACCGCTTCGTCTCCGCCGCGGTTGTTGAAAATGGGCTTGAAACCGAAATTTCGGCCAAAGCCGTCGTACTGGCGTCAGGCGGCCTCCAGGCCAATCTGGATTGGCTGAAGGAACAATGGGGGGACGCAGCCGATAACTTCATTGTTCGCGGCACACCCTATGACAAGGGACGCATGCTTCAGGTGCTGTTGAAAAAAGGCGCCAAATCCATTGGTGATCCGCGCCAGTGCCATGCGGTGGCCATCGATGCGAGAGCCCCCAAATTCGACGGCGGGATCGTGACACGGCTGGATTGCGTGTCCTTTGGCATTGTGGTCAATAAACACGCCCAGCGTTTTTATGACGAAGGCGAGGATTTCTGGCCCAAAAGGTACGCTATCTGGGGACGGCTGGTTGCCGATCAGCCGGATCAAATCGCCTATTCCATTATCGATGCCAAATCAATCGATCTGTTCATGCCCTCTGTTTTTCCGCCATACGAATGCGCATCGATTGCCGAATTGGCCACCCGGCTGGAACTCGATCCAAAGGCCCTGGAAGACACGGTTGACGCATTCAACCGCTCAATTAAACCAGGATCCTTTGATCCGGCCGAGCTTGACGATTGCCGGACCGAAGGTCTGGATCCGCCCAAAAGCCACTGGGCCCGCCCCTTGGACACACCTCCGTATTACGGATACCCGCTGCGGCCCGGCATCACCTTTACCTACCTCGGGGTGGCCGTCAACGAGCGGGCGCAGGTTGTCATGGAAGGCGGCACACCGGCGGAAAACATCTTTGCCGCCGGAGAGATCATGGCCGGCAATATCCTGGGCAAGGGCTACATGGCCGGGTTCGGCATGACCATTGGGACCGTGTTCGGCAAGATCGCAGGAAAGGAGGCAGCTCGCAATGTCGTCAACTGAAACACTCAAAGAAGCGGAAAGGGTGATGGTGGTTTGCAATGCCTGCCGCTACTGTGAAGGTTTTTGCGCAGTTTTTCAGGCAATGGAGCTGCGGCGGACCTTCAGCGACCAGGACTTAAAGCTCCTCGCAAATCTCTGCCACAATTGCCGTGACTGCTACTATGCCTGCCAGTACGCGCCGCCCCACGAGTTTTCCATAAACGTCTCTAAAACCATGGCCGATCTGAGCCTTGAAACCTATCAGGAATTCAGCTGGCCGGATTTCATGAAAGGGCTGTTCAGGCGCAACGGTGCCTTTACGGCCCTGATCTCGGCTGTCGGCATGGCCATTTTTCTCATCGCAGCCCTGATGCTCAAGGGGCCGGCGGGTCTTTTCTCAACCCACACAGGCGAGGGCGCTTTTTATCAGGTGCTGCCCTACGGACTGATTGTCTTTCCCATATCGGCCATCGTAGTTTTCCTGATGTACGGCGTTTTTTTAAGCATCATCCGGTTTTGGCGCGATATCGGCGGAAAAAATGATGAACTGATGAGCCCCCGCGCGAATCTGCAGGCCCTGTGGGATGCGCTGCGGCTCAAATACTTCGACGGCGGCGGTGACGGATGCAACTACCCGGACGACCGCTTCAGTATGGTTCGCCGCCGCTATCACCATTTTGTGTTCTACGGATTTTTGCTCTGTCTGGCATCAACGACCATCGCCGCTTTCTATGATCACTTCCTGCACTGGGCCGCACCCTATCCATTCCTGAGCTGGCCGGTGCTGCTGGGAACTGCCGGCGGAATATCGATGACGATCGGAACGGGTGGATTGCTTTATCTCAAGCCGCAGGTGGACAAAGCGCCGGTTTCACAACGTTCATTCAGCCTGGGGATCAGTTTTTTGATTCTGCTCTTATTGACCAACGTCACCGGTCTTTTATTGCTGCTGCTGCGGGCTACGCCGTTGATGGGAACGCTTCTGGTGGTTCATATCGGTTTGGTTGTCGGCTTGTTCATCACAATGCCCTACGGCAAATTTCTCCATGCGGTCTATCGATACGTGGCCCTGGTCCGCCATGCTCTCGAACAATCCCGGGAAAAATGAAGAGATTGATGAGATTATCGACATAGGAACGCTCAACGGGATTTTTGTGCTCGGGCGTACGATCGGCATGATAGGCCATTACTTGGACCAGCAAAGGCTGGCGCAAGGGCTCTACCGCCATCCAAGCGATGATGTCTGTTATATGCTCGAAGAGACGGATGGCCTGACTTTATGAAGCCGCTATAGGTGGGAGACAGAGAATAGAATTGACAGGACGCCGGGTTCCGGGGCCAAGAAATGTATTTTTCGGCAACTTCTGGCGACGGGTGCTGCAATCTATTGTTGGACGAAGCCGCTACGCGGCAGAAAAAAAATTAAAATAGTGTATACTCCTTTATCTGTCCAATTTCGGGCACACGTAAAAAGGGAGTATACCATGGACCCTACAG
>Ga0209367_1008420_pt1 | contig 14103 bp, 6 predicted proteins | sample WorMetLIZISLAND2_FD_187412 | JGI IMG/M metagenome (GOLD analysis project Ga0209367, IMG submission 187412) | Marine gutless worms symbiont microbial communities from Max Planck institute for Marine Microbiology, Germany - Olavius geniculatus... ... | reverse complement strand
GCTTTCTTTCCCCGCTGATTCTGTCAAGTTCGTCAGTAGTGCTCAGCTTCGTGGCGACATCTGGTGAATGACGGCCACTTAAAGATCCCAGCCTAAGGCCTTAAGGCCTGAATTTCATAGTCTCTGCGACGTGTGTTGGTGTCACAAAATAGCATAGCCCCCTTAAAATTTGCCCCCCTTGGTAAGATAGAATCATCTCGGGAGTGAGGTTTGTGACGAAAAAACCGCTTTGCTTGAAAATTCGCCCCATCCAATAAAATATCATCGCCTCCCTGATTAAATCGCCCCCCCCCTGCATTTTGCTTTCAAGTCTAATTGTGCACTCAAACAGCAAGTACGTTATGATACATTAAACATGCAGGTTTTGAATGTTCGATGATGCTCAAATGTGAAACGACTTTATGGCGCTGGCAGCCGCCAGATGAAGCTCATTATACGTAATCGTCGGCGGTCGTGTTACCTTGGCACGCAGTAGTGACCAAACTCTTGCGTAAACACTGTTAACAATGCGATTTTATAAAAAAAATCAACATCGCATTGCTAAACACTGATTAAAACTATGGTAATAATCACCGATTGGACCAACTGAGGTTGCGATACTCGTATGCCTGTGGAGTAGTATCCATGTCTGCCCATGGAGTAACCGACAGACATCCTTGCCAGAGGACTCAGATAGATGCCGCTACCATGCCCTGCGCCGTTTACTTGAAATTTGGTACCGGAAGCATTCAGTAGACCCTGGCGCATGATCGAGTGCCAGTTCTCAATATGTGAACCGCTGAACACAGCAACACCAACAACATGTCAGCATTAACTTCAATCAGCTCCATGAAAAAAACATTACAGGTTAACAGATGTCAATAGCTTTCCACAGAATCCCATCTCAAAGCTATGAAGCGTCACCTGCCGTATGGGATCACAAAGTGTTACTGTTACCCGCTACTTGACACAGGTAAACGTGCCCCATCTTAACCCAGCCAAGCGGGTTGATATCTACCCCTGAGGGATGGAAGGCTGAGTTGACCTTGGCGACCGGTTATACACTGAGATGGTTTTTCCATCCACAACCATGTAGAAACTGGGCCCAGCATAGAGCACAGTATTAATCAAGACCAATGCACAAAGTCGTAGTTGTGTTATGAATAATGAATTTTGCTTTCGGAATATAATTTAACGCAAGTTTCACAACGATAACCTACTTGTAGTATAAAAATTAGTGCATTGAGTATAAAAACTATTTTTTGACTGTTTACATCAATCCTGCCACCCAACGCATGCCATCATCACAGTAACAAAGAAAAAAGTCATTTGGGACAAATTATGAAAACTTCCATAAGACATTTTCCAAAGATGTTCCTACATGTCAGATGATGTAGAATTTTCAATGAAATTTTCCTATCCAAATTCTTCATAGCTTTTCTTGCGTTTTCAAGTCAGTTCTTCTTTTCTTTTCTCTGTAAACTAGGGCTGCAGAAGTTAACGATTAATTTAATCATTAACGATTAAGGAATTTCAATGACTAAAAAAAATTTTAACGATTAATCGCAAATACTGTTTTGCTTACTTACTTGACATAACAGGAATACACTCGACATCAAGTTAAAAAAATACTGAGCTAGTTAAATATGCTAAATATAAGGCCATTTCTGGTTGTATGTGATTATTTTGGATTTAAATTGAGTGATGACGGTACAGTTGAAAACGTTTTCTGTATGATTTTCCACAAATCATTCACTCATTATTCGCAATTATTACGTCAGCATAATTATGAAATTTGTGAAAAATTAACTAAAATTAACGATTAATTAATAGTTAATTTTCAACAAGTTAACCATTAAAAAATTTTTAATCGTTACCAGCAGTACTGTAAACTATATCAACCAATCGAGTGTCCTTACACAGACCACGTTATGTAAGCACCAACAGTTTCAGAACTTCTCAGGAAAAATCTTTGGAAAACTTCTCATACTAGAACTCAGACGGAAAAAATGTTACACACCACTTCATCGCTCAAGTTAAAAACAAACACTAAATTGCTTAACTCACCCATTCTTATTCAACAGCAATGCCACATGGCGTCAAATTTGTACAAATGTCATTAATATTACAGTTTTTTTCCTACGACAAGGTCAGTGCTTTCCTACATAATTTTTTGATCAAAGATTTTCCAGAGAAGTTTCAGAAGTGTGTTTCCTTCCCTACGACAAGAAATCTTCCAAAAATCTACAAAAATTTTCCGAACAGGCCCTTGCTTCTTACTGGAAGGCAAACGCTGAACCGTGTGCATTTCTTGCAGTGACAAAGGCGGCTTCCTTGGCCGGTGGACTACTGCGTAACAGAAACTGATGTGGCGTCTTCATAAACCGCAACTGCTGTAAACACACACAGATTACACACACTCTAGATGGTGCGGAAAATTCTGCAAATAACCTTAGAACATACAGTTCCTCACACATTTGAAATTAAAAAACAACATTTTTAGCCAAGCATACTTAAAGGTCCACGGCCACGGTCAAACCCACTTGCACAATTTATGTTGATTTAAATTAGACATTTAATCTTGCCTCAATAGCAAATGTCGATATGAGCTTCATAAATATATGAAATTAATGTGTAATTTCATCCGAAATGCGGCATTACGTTACATTATGCAAAATATTTTAATATATCAGTGCCCCTGGTGACGTCATGACCCTAGCCCATACACGTCATAAATATTAATGGCCTAGGCGACGACGTCATCATTCTAGCCTAGGCCACTATTATTCATGATGTCTATAGGCTAAACTTATGACGTCACCGGGGGCCATTATGGCAGCGAGTTTCCTACGTCATTTTCGCAGATCGTCGATTTCAAAGGTAAATTTTTACATGTTGACAAAACACTGGGTGCTGATATTACGGTCAAAGTGAATCAGAAAATTCTGCACTTTTAGGAAAATGGATAAAATGTATATGTTAATTTTGGTGTCCATGGACCTTTAGAGCTTATAATAATAATAATAATAATAATAATAATAATAATACATTTGTATAGCGCCGTAGTGACGTAGCTTCAGAGGCGCTGGCATATTGGCTTTCAAATGACATAAAAATTGTTGACCTTGGATGACTTTGAAAGGTCATAACTCACTATGGTATGCCAATCGTGTTCCAAGGTTACATAAACAAGACGTGGTCTCAAAAAAGTGAACTTGTGTCAGTAATAGAGTCAAGTCAAGTTAGTCTGAGTCTGAGTCCAATGAGCGCAATGAAACGAAACATTCGCAAAATTACTGACTCACAATTTGATCACGTGACTAGAAACAACAACACGTTATTATATAACGTTAGAAATTGGATATTTGTACGTTGATGCTACGTTTACAAAGCAGTCAGCTGAAATACAAAAAACGAAATATGGCCAAGTCAGTAGGTCCGAGTCTTTAGGGTACACATCAGAGTCAAAAGTCAGGAAAATAAGGACACGAGTTGTACTTAAGTAAATTACTGGACTCAAGCACTGTGTCATTAGCTTTTATACCTCTACGCAAAACGCCTGCACGCAACTAATCCAAATCGCGTCACATGACATTAACAAAGGTGCACTGTTGCCCACTCACTATTGCCCGCAAACTGTTGTCTGGGCAACATTGAAGTTGTCACAGCTTTTTTGTAATTGTTTGCTCATTATCTGTCCCATTGCTATAGCATAGCATAGGACAGATTATAAAATCACTTCTGTCATTCTGTCAGTCTGACTGTAAAGACTCCTACGGCTGCAATTTTGATTCGATTTTGATGAAATTTTGTACACTGATTCGGGGCCCAAATAGCAAGATAGAGTTTGTTTGGGGTGAAAATCCGATGACTCCTTCCCTATTTTGTCCCATTTTCTGCCCCGCAATGCATTTTCAATGGAAAGGTTTTTGTGCTGCAGTACACAAACCTGTGGGTCTACAATGACGGCTGATAGCTCAAAAAACGTGTCTCAGGGGCGGCTATAAACACAAAAAAGAAAAATAATTAAATACCCTAATTTGAGCCTTTAACCCCCAAAATAGTGATCACTGCATTTTCAATGGCGTGTCATTTACAACTGTCCACAAGTTTTGCAGAAACGATTAACTTTTTGCACCATAAAGTCATTTCTGTGCAGATTATTTAACAAAACGGCTGAATTAGTATTCGTTACAGTATTTAATTTACATGTGTATAAAAAAGGTAACAAAATGCCATAAATTTGGAAAAATAAACGATCCGAGACAGGTAAATGAAATGCTAATCTCAAGCATTATTATATATGTGTTCGCTAGAGGGTGCTACCTGCGTATGCATTACTATTTTTTATATTAAATTTGTTCAGATACTGAGTGTAATGTTATTTTACATTTGCACTGTAAGTTTATGACCACAAATCTGATAGGATTTCTTTGTGTTTTTGAACTTCTGTGTTGTTAATCGTGACCTTACACATCGCTGACACCACAATTGTAAATTGTGCACCACGAAGTAAGAACGTAAAACGCCGAAATGCAACAGCTATTGAGGCAATGGGGCAGATACCTCGTTCCACAGAACATACTTCTAGTTGCCTCGTAAAATTGTTTGGTTCTGAAATATAACAATAACAAATAGAGACTGGCATGTCAATCATCGTCGAAAATCCTATCCGCTCGATTCGTAAAATGCTGCCCTTAATCTTCGATCTCGATGACCTCGACGTCAGTCACTATTTGTATACTGGTACTGTCACAGCATGACATTCCCATGACCTAACCGACAACGTTAGTGCAAAATACAGAAAAATGCCACAGATAAAAAGTGAAAAGGCAAAAAAGGACAAGAAGTATAATTGCCTTGTGTGATGGCAGCTTCACAATGTGGCATCGGTTGCTAGCAATAATCCTGTTGACACAAGCAACATTACATTCAGTAATGTGTGAAACACCACATAAAAATGGTCAGTATAATGTTCACATGGAAGTAACTTCAACTTTTGAATCTGCCAGCTTAGTCACGTTCCTCAAACACAAATCAATCAATGACGCACCACACAATGATAGCAACGAGAATTATCGAAAAATCCCACACAGCACTGGAAAACAGTAACTAGCAATGCAATATTAAAAACAACACTACAACAGTGAGCTTAAAAACCTCCCTTCACCACTAGAGCTTACAAGTAATTTGAGCAAGCTCACGAGACGCGCGAAAGCCTATAGCAGTTCCTGTTCGCAGGTAATCTTAGTTTGTCTCCAAACATTTCGTCATAATTCACTCTTCTGCAGCCAAAAATTGCCAAAAAATCACGTTAAATTAATATTTTTAGGGTTCGAGGTCATTCAAGGTCATCGATGTTGATAAATTTTAAAAGCCTGTCACCAATGCTTGTTATGATAAGCAGCATGTTTGTGCCTATCTGCAACCAGGTTCACGCTACACGCGATAATAGCGGTAAAATAACCACTTTTTAGGGGGGTAGCTGTCTTTGACGCCCGCCTGCGCCGGCCTCCTTGAACCTAGGGGGTCGGGACTTGGACTGCTAAAATCTACGTTGAATGCTGAAAATTTCATATGCAGGTTGTCTTGGTCTATCTCCAGCCATTTCGTCGCAATTCGGTGTTGAAATGTGCGCTGCATCCAAAAATTGCGAAAAATTCACTAAAAGCCTCTCTTTGAGGGGTTCAGGGTAGTTCAAGGTCATCGATGTTCATGAATCCCAAAAGCCTGTCACCAGTGCTTCTTATGATATGCAGCATGTATGTACCTATCTGCAACCGTCTTCGCATTATTCGAGCCAATAACGGCAAAATGACGTCTTTTTAGGGGGTACCCCTCTTCGACGCCCTCGTTCGAGGGGAACCCCTACACCCAGTGGCACGAAATTTTGTCACGATAAACTAGAGACCTTGGGGCAGCCCACAGTGAAGATTTCGTGATCCTAGCTTGCACCGTTTTGATACAGCTCACGAGTGTGACAGACAGACAGATAGACAGTCAGACAGACGCCCAGACGATGGCTAAGACGGGCAAAGCATTCTGCTTTGGCGCGTAAAAATATTCTCAAGCCAGGTAGGCTATCACATAGCACTTGCTTATCTGAGTAAATTGTATTACGTTAATTATACCATATTTTTGTACCAGTTTGTATCATGTTTTGTAACCTTTTCAAGCTATGTTTCTTTTTTGTTTTTCAGCATAATGACGGTTTAGTTAAAGTGTCATTCGAACGAAACTTAAAAACTTTACTGTTTCAGCGAGCTTTTTATCCCTGAGTAGTTTTTTTTTACATTTTGTACATTATCCTTGTATCATTATCCTTGGGTGCAGCTTGTACCCAGTGAAAAATGGAGGGGGGTTGTTAAGGGATCTACACCCATAACAAAATTCCCCCGCAGAGAGGGGAAGAAGCCCGAAAGGAGAAGGGAACTTGAGCCCGATCGTGATTCCAGACTTTGGGGATATAAGCCTGTTTGATAGATATTATTTGTCAGCTAGCCTACAGTTCTGTATCAGAAGAGTTTTGATTGATGTCTGCTGTACATGTTTCTATTTTTTCTATGATATCTCTTACTGCTAATGACTCAGTTGTGCTGTGAGAAAACCGGTTTAGCAGTCAATGGTCATAATTTTGGTAGAAGTTAATGATACATTATAAATCAAGATCATATTTGAGATCATAGCTGCTAATATTGTAGACATCAAATGGCGTCAGCATGACAACACCAGTAGTTGCTGAAACTGTTGATGGAGTCTCATATGTCAGCAGCACCATGACGACGACATCGCAAGTTCTTCGGCCTCATTGCTCATCTCAGCAGGCGACTGCAGTCTGTTTACCTGTCAGCGTACAGCTGCTCACCTACAATAATGATGACTTTGTTGATGATGCTGCTGCTGCTGATGATGATGATGATGTAACCAACTGCTGCAAGTGTCGCCAGCTCATCACCGATCCCACAATGCTTCCTTGTCTTGACTCACTGTGCACCAAATGCTTCACAGAAGTCTGTGACACACACAGAGTTAGCGCGGATGACGGGGCGAAGTGTCCACGTTGTGGCAGTCGGTTTCGTATCTCTGAAGCCATGCCCCATCATGGTTTTATGGACACACTGGTTGCGTTGAAGAGAATTGCAAATCAAAATGTGGTCGACGACAACTGTGATATTTGCAAACAATATGCAATTGCCTTTCAACCTGTTGCAGCAGCTGAGTATTATTGTTTCCAATGTCGTCAGAGGATATGTGCTGCATGCTCTAGACCACATGGTGTTTTTTCTGCTACAAAGAACCACAAGTTAGTTGGTCTTGGGCAGGACTCTGCAAGACAGGTGCTTAGCATGAATAAGACGTTTTTTCCATTCTGTGCTAATCATAACGACATGCACGCTTCAGTACACTGTTACCAGTGCGGTGTAAGCCTTTGCAGTCAGTGTCATATTCCGCATTTTGACCATGAGGTTGAAGGCTTAACAGACGACACTCACAGTCAGCTGACCAACAAAGTGAAGTGCCTGACTAAGAACTTACGTCAGCAGTTTGAAGAGTGTAAGACCAGGAAAGCACAAGTCCAGAAACTGCTCTATGTTGTTGACATTGCAGAGAAGGAGATTAGAGCTAGAGCAGATGAAATGATCTCGTTAATCCAGAAACAGCGAGATGATTTGGTGAAGAAGCTTCGTTCACAGAATGAACAAACTGTCCGTACTCTTGAAGCAGTTTCTGAAAGTCTTTCGTCAGGCCTTTCAGCGAAAAAGCAGGCGCTGAGATTTGCTGAAGAACTGCTGGCAAAAGGTTCAGTTGAGGACATGTTGTTGAACTGCCGCATGTTAAATGTTCAAGTCAGCAGACTCCATGACATGTCTGATGGAAGTTCACAGCTTGAGAACACTATCTGCAGTGATGTTTCACCCCCTTCTCTCATTCATAATATCTGTTCTTCGCCAGACTCACAGAGTAAGTTATAGGATATTCTCAAACTCGTCTTGCCCATTACCTGTTTAAACTGAGTTTTTGTGTCCACACGTGGATATGTGTGTGTGTACCATTACTTTTACTTTATTCGATCCAGTTTGTTGATCTTCTGTATTTGCTCCATGCTGGAGGCCGTAAACTTGGATCAATTTATGAACAAAATTTTATAAAATAGTGGAGTTACATAAACTAAAATAAGCTGATCAATTATCTATCCTGTTGCAGATTTTTTTTGTAGTATGATGTTGGAACCAATTATTAAATTAGTTGAGAGCAGATGATGTTAATTTATTGACAACGTGGAGCTTTGTATAGTGACGTCCACATGTTGTACAGAATGATACTTGTATTACGGACAAATATGCATATGCAGCATAAAGTATAGCAACTATCATTGTTTCATTGAGTGACATTACAAAATGCTGATATGTTAATTGTTAACCTGTTGCAGATTTGTTGTCATTTCTTCTGTCAAAGAAAGAGGTTGATTTGTCACAGTTCACGGAGATAGTTAAAGCAGGATATGCCTGTTTTTCTGATGGTATGATTTTGACATTTCATTTTTTTTGTGTATCAGGTTTTTATCTTAGCTAAAGTGTTGTGCTTTTGACAGCTGCTGTATTTTTATATTTGAATGACATTGAAGTGTTAAAAAGTGTTGCAGTGGTCCATAGTTGGAAAAATGAACCAAGGAAGATATCTGAAGAAATACATAGAGGACATACATATAAAGTAAGTAAGATAAGGATGCAAGAAATATACAGTATAAGAAAGGATGACAGGTGCTTCACAGAATCAAATGGCGATAGCTGATAGCAGCCTTATCATCATTTTTAATGATGGGAGAGGGAGACAGAGAGAATTAAGTGTTAAAATGTATAATATGGAACATCTTACAATATTAGTTTGTTATGTAGGCACAAATACGTCTCTTCAAGTTGCACTGTCAAGCAGTCTAAACAGACAAGTAGACCTATGCTGGCGGACCCCCTATGCTGGTGAGTGACTTATCTGATCTCATCTGTTATTATTTATTAGTATTTCGTCAGATTTTTTGTTGTTTTTATTGTACTGAATTAATTGTATATATTGCATGTCAAAGATGAAGACTGTGTAGGCCTATTCTGTTTGCTGTAGAGGGTTGCTAGATATCCGGTATTTAGCCAGACAGTCCCGTATGAAGGTCTGAAATCCATGATTATTGGTTTTAGCTAAAAATGTTGTTTGCTGTTGCAAAACCTTTATCCGTCATCAGTTTACCATCGCTGCCTCCAACTGGGAATCCAGTCACACCGCTGGACTTTGGTTTACCAGCTTCTGTCGTGAATGATGGGGGTTAGTTTTATTCTGACGTACATTATTTTGTCTTATTTTTTAGATGGATACTGCCAGATATTGCAGCTCATACGTCCTCTCTCTGTCTATCTGCAGCACTTGTGCACCCTGCTGAAAGCTAAAATCATTAGAAAAAGTCAACTCAAAATGCCATCATTTTGCAGCCTGGCTTCTCATGTGTCTGCAAGTGACGTTTGTTGTATTAAATTTTATTTTTCTGTTGTGCGAGTTGGAGGTTGGAACGTTGAACACTCAGTCAGAAACTGCATTGAGTTTGCAGGGAACTGAGTTGTTAGAATGCATCATCATGTGACTGGCCTCGGAAAAGCCAGCAGAGCCGGCGGAAGGGCCCCCCGTACCCTCCAGCTGGGGGGCCTCATGTATGCTCAGGGGCTCATGCTGGGTGTGAAAAAAATTTCTAGTTTAAAAAAATATTCAAAGTATGAAATAAATAAACATGTGGACAAGTCTATTTCTTTTCATTACTGTACAGTAATCTGGACGTATTGCGGCCTATAGACGTCACATTTTTGAAAAGACAACACAAATTGCATCTAATTTTTTGGCGTTTTAAATTTTTTTTTTAAATGGGCAAATTTGCACTTTTAGTGAACGTCCACAAGCTGAAAAATCTCGGAAATGCTGAGAGAAAGGGCCAAAAGTAACTATTAATCACTAATAGGAAGTGGCATACGCCCTTTCAGATGAGATAAAAAAAATCATTGACCTTGGATGACTTTAAAGGTCAGTACTGCAAAAGGGACTGTACATAGGCTGTAGCGCATCTTTCCTAGCGACAGCTGGGCTTTCTTGATATAATGTAGTTAACCCGTACAAAAATGCTTGCACTGCTTTGACAGTGAGAAAATTATCCCTGTATTTTGTAGGTGTAGCTGATAATTGGTGAATTTGAATGCAATTGAGATCAACATAGAAGTGAACAAATTATATCCTTCACACTTAGCTTTTTGTTACAGTTATATTTAGTGCAAAAAGCGTTTAAATAAAGAAAACTCTGAAATAACAGCATATGTAAAACATTTAATCAAGTAATGTGTTGACACATTAAAGATAAAGTGAGCAGCACTGGCATACCAATTTGGCATCAGGAAATCATTTTGCTGATTCACAGCTGCAGAGCACAGGCTGAACGGTAGTTCAAGCCGTATGTTAAAGCAGTGGCGGCGCCAGACCAGTAAAACAGCCAGGTCATTTCGAGGTCAGAAAAATTTCAAGTCAGGTCAGGTCACACAGTGTCCCATGCAAACGCTGAGAAGGTTTTTTTCTCCTTTCCGCCTCTGTCCTTTCTTTTCCTTTCCTTAGAAGTAGGACCCCTAAAATCTAGTCCCAAATTTCGTTGCCGTGGCAACGAGGGTCGCTCGGGGAAAAATTCGGTTGGCAGCAATCGATGGCCCATCCCCGAAAACCCCACTATAGACGCAAAAATCTTGCAGATATTTTTTACACAGACCTAGTTATAGTGAATTTTGTCCAAAAATTTGTTGCCATGGCAACAGGGGTCGCCAGGAGAGAAATTTAAATGACAACATCAGATAGCGCGGCCTGGAAAATATGGGGGTAGATGCAAACAGCGCGCAATTATTTTTCACGGGGGCCGAGTTATAGCCAATTTTGTCCCAAAATTCGTTGCCATGGCAACGGGGGTTGGTAGGGGAAAAATTTTAATGACACCGTCAAATAGCGTGGGCCCGAATATAGAGGCGTAGGTGCAAACAGCGCGCAATTATTTTTTACGGGGGCCGCAAAAGGCGCAAAAATCTCACAAAAATCTGGGGAAGGGGATAGGGGAAGGAAAATGCGCCCATATGGCACCGTTACGGAGATATGGCGCCTCAAATATAATGGGGTCACGCGTTTGACGTTTTGGGGCCACGTGACGTCATCGGTCACGTAACCATTCGACTTTCGGAAGTCGACATCCTATCCGTGGTCCATGGTGACCATCCGTCTATGTGGCGTCGTTACGGAGAGATGGCGCCTCAAAGGTAATGGAGTCACGTGTTATAGCCCATTTTGTCCCAAATTTTGTTGCCATGGCAACGGGGGTTGGTCGGAGGAAAATGCAATTAACATCATTCGATGGCCCATCTCTGCAAACCCCATATAGGCGCAAAAATCTCGTACGTAAGCCTAGTTATAGCCAATTTTGTCCCACATTTTGTTGCCATAGCAACGGGGGTCGGTCGGGGAAAAATGAGGTTGGCAGCGTGCGATGGCCTATCCTCAAAACACACCTATAGGCGCTAAAATCTCGCAAAAATCTCTTACGCAAGCCAAGTTATAGCCAATTTTGTCCCAAATTTCGTTGCCATGGCAACGGGCGTCGGTCGGGGGAAATGCAATTGGCAGTATTCCATGGCCCAGCCCCGAAAACCCCCCAGTATGCTGTATAAGAGAAAGAAAAGAGAAAGGAGAAGGGAAAAAGGAAAAGGAAAAGGAAAGAGAAGAGGAAGGAAAAGGGGAAGGAGAAGGGGAAGGAAAAGAAAAATGGGAAAGGGGAAGGAAAATGCGTCCATTTGACACAGTTACGGAGATATGGCGCCTCAAAGTTTGTTGCCATGGCAACGGGGGTCGGTAAGGGGGGAAATGCCATTAACAGCATTTGATGGTCCATCCCTGACAACCCCCTATAGGCGCAAAAGTCTCGCAAAAATCTCCTACGCAAGCCACGTTATAGCCAATTTTGTCCCAAATTTTGTTGCCATGGCAACGGGGGTCGGTCGGGAAAAAATGCGGTTGGCAGCATTCGATGGCCCATCCTTCCTATAGGCGCAAATATTTCGCAAAAATCTCCTACGCAAGCTGAGTTATAGCCCATTTTGTCCCAAGTTTCGTTGCCATGGCAATGGGGGTCAGTCGGGGGAAATGCAATTGGCAGCATTCGATGGCCCATCCGCGAAAGCCCTTTATATGCTCTGTAGGAGAAGGTAAAGGAGAAGAAGAAGGGAAAGGGGAAAGGGAAGAGGAAGGTGAAAGGGAAAGAAAGGGGAAGGAGATGAAAAGGGAAATGGGGAAAGGGAAAGGGAAAGGGAAGGAAAGGGAAGGGAAAGAAAAATGGGAAGGGAGAAGGACAAGGAAAAGGGGAAAAAGGAAAGGAGAAGGAAAAGGGGAAGGAGTAGGGGAAGGGAAAGGAAAATAGGGAAGGGAAAAGGGGAAGAAAAACGGGGAAGGGGAAAAGGAAGGAGAAGGAAAAGAGGAAGGGGAAAGGGAAGGGGAAGGAGAAGAGGAAGGGAAAGGGAAGGTGGAAGGAAGATAGCTTAAGAAATGTTGGACGCACGAACACTCAGGTGAATTTATACTTTGTCCAATGCTATGCATAGCATTGCATTGGACAGACAATAATATAGGCTTGAGCTATTCGTCCACAAGGTTTACAACATACTCCACGCACACAAATGGTGCTGGGTTAAAGACATGTTTTTAGAGTTGTCAAAGCGTTAATTGTTTTAACGCGCTAACGCATTGCGTTATTTTTAACGCATGCATTAACAGATTAATAAGTCATCATTAATATTGCTGATATTGTAGGTGGACTACATCGACAGGGTGACTGGAATAAAGCCAACGAAGACGTCTCTGTTGCAGGACCGTAACAGTAGTGATGGAACGGCAACAAAACAATTTTTAATTACTTGGATATTATTCGGTCGTGAAATAAACGTATATTAATGGAATATTAGTACTCCTGCTAAGTAAATTTACGCAGGCCTAACGCCAGTTAATTTTCAACGCGTTAAGTTAACGCGTTTATTCGACAGCTTTAGTTTTTTGCACGAAAAAGTCAACATGTTGCAATGACGTCGTGTAACTAAGAACCAAACTGATAGCGCTCCCTGTATGACCTAGCTGGATTTTAAAAAAATAAAAGTAAAAAGTAGAATAGCGAAAAGCTAGGGAGAAAATGAAGTGGGGAATAAGTGAATAAGAAAAAAATAAAACTGAACCGTCGGAGGGAAATTTCTAACTACGGCTTTCGTATCGTGGCTGTGATGACTCCCGGTAGATATTTGAAACGAAAATACACAGGACGTTAAGCGTCGAATACTTTCAGGCACTTTCACTTAGGCCTACTTACTTATTTAGCAGCTGAAAAGTGGCAACCTAAAAACACACAGGTAAATGCTTCAAATGAGAATAAAAACCCACGACATATTCTTATAGACTTAATCAGAAATTATCTATTAGCTTAGAATTTTCATGCACACTGGCAGAAAAAGAATTATTGTTGAATGAACACAATAGCAGTTCGACAGCCACGTAGAGATGTACGTGTTGTCTATGTACAGAAGGTCAAATGGTTCGCACGTTGCCTGAAGGTAAAACAGTTTTCGGCGTGACGTCATTAGGAGATGAGATTTACCTGCTGAGACTGAAAAGCGTTGATGAGGTCGAGGTGTACGATGCCATCAGTTACTGCTTACTGCGCTGTTTAACTGTGCCGAACTCTAGCGTATGTGTTGACATGACTTCATGCAAACATTTTCTGTGTTTGTATATTTCTGATCCTATTGTTGAATGTGTGCATAGACTTGACCTGCAAGGTAATGCCACACAGTGGCCGGTAAACGACGTGCCCTATGGTCTGTCAGTGAATGCTGTTCACAATCTAATTATAACATGTTTTGAAGTCCGCAAGATCAAAGAGTTTAGTCCACGCGGCGATTTACTGCGTGACGTCACGCTTCCAGATGACGTCATCGACCCGTGGCACGCGATACAACTGGCCAGTGGTCAGTTTATTGTGTGCCACAGTAGCAGTATCTTTAATGACCCAGTCCCCCGCGTGTG
>Ga0209367_1008419_pt1 | contig 14103 bp, 10 predicted proteins | sample WorMetLIZISLAND2_FD_187412 | JGI IMG/M metagenome (GOLD analysis project Ga0209367, IMG submission 187412) | Marine gutless worms symbiont microbial communities from Max Planck institute for Marine Microbiology, Germany - Olavius geniculatus... ... | reverse complement strand
CTAGTCCGTTCTGGCATGGAATATGCATCAGTAATATGGGATCCATACACCAAAGCAGACTCAAACAAGTTAGAAAAGATACAGCGCACAGCAGCCAGATGGATACTGTCTTCATACTCCTACAAGACTAGCGTAACATTATTGCTACAACAGTTGCAGCTAGAATCTCTGGAAGAAAGGCGCAAAATCCAAAGACTGGCCTTCATGTACAAAATATTAAACGACCAAGTTGCAGTTCCAGCAACCTCGGTCGATTTAACTTTATCATCCAGACCTTATCGCGGCGCTAATCAACAGAAGCTGGTTACTGTGAGGTCTTATACTGAGAACTAAAGACAGTCTTACAGTATCAGAACAGTGAAAGATTGGAACACTTTGTCTCAGTCCGTCGTGTCAGCCGACTGTGCAGTCATGCTGCACCATAGTCATCACCCCGTCGGTGTGATGCCCCAGTCCTGGGGCCCTGCCGACTAACTATCCAGATCCAGATCCAGATCCAGATCCGCACATATGGCACTAAATGGCCTACTTTGTGCTGATATGCCGTTAAGAAACTACTCACTCACTCAGGCCCATCCGCAGATCCACACATCCGCTTATTACCCATAGCCTGCGCATAGTGCTGCACGGTATATCGTAGTTTGTGCAAAACGAATCGAATACGATACGGGAAACGTGAAATTAAAATGCCGCGGCATACCGCCTGCCGGTTTATATACGATACAGAACGAAAACAATTGACTGCGGCGATGAAAATGCGCTAACGTTGTGATCGAGGCACAGGTAGCATGCTCAGGGGCGTCTACGTCCATGGAGGACACGCTCAAAGCGTATAACTTTTCTCAGGTGGGGGCAACTTCTAGGGCTTCGGGGAGGGGGCAGTCATCGTTCCACCAGTACTTGACCAGGAGTCTTTTGCGAGGCTACAAATGCACCAAATTCATTTTCGGCTGGGTCCCTAGATTCCCTCTGCAGGCTGGTGGGTGAAATCAGTGGCGGATTCAAGGGGGGAGGAGAGGGACTGCCGTTCCCTATTGACCAAATGCGTCTTAAAAGAAGTGAAAATTTTGCACGAAAATGCATCATTTTGCCTGAAATTAAAAAAAAAATTTCTTGGCCCCTTCCACAGACCCTACCCGGCCTTTACCCTTCCGCCCACTATTCGAAATTTCTGGATCTGCCGCTGGGTGAAATACCCCCATTACCACTTCATTCAATGCCGCAGCCTCTTCCTCTCTTAGAAAATTTTCTGCTGGTCCCATGAGTAGGGATGCCGTCATATCCGTCATTAGGGGCAATGCAGCACTTGAATAAGCTTGACGTGGAAAGGGTTTGAGTAGACGTTGAGCGAGGGGTTAACATTAAAGGCGGTGTGAGGTGGGGTACTTGCGTAGTGTGTTCAAGGGGGATAGACGCTCCTGAGCATACTCCCCCGGTAAAAATTTATCGGAACGTTGTTTTCTTCTACGCATCTCTAACTGTAATGAAATGAATGCAATTAGATTTCTATGCTGGCAGGTGCGTGAATGTAATTATGTATGCATGTTGAATGATATTATTTTTTTTCTAAATGTAATCGTTTTACACAGAATGTTGTGATGAAGCACTTGATGAATGGGAATGCAGTATGACTGGACATGAATTGATGTGCTGACTCTGGTATATGCAGACTTTCGTGACTAAAATAATGCTCTGTCGTCTGGTCTGCTGTCTTGTCTGGGCACGGGTAAAATGCGGACCTGCGGACCGACCAACGGGTAAACTGCGGATCAAAACTTGCGGACCGCCAGTGCGGATTAGTGGGTAAACTGCGGACCATCAAAATGCGGACCCCGCGCAATCGAACTTGAACTTGGGCGGATCCGTTGCCGGACACTCTGGAATGGAGATTGTCTTCTCATCCGTACTTATTCACAATCGTCTTTATTTTTGTTTTTTAAAATTTTTTTACTGGGTAGAGTGGAGTTTACTGGGCGCCATAGGAATACATTGCGCCTATTATTTCACATATATACCATATAACTACCAATAGTGTTAGGGTTAGGGTTTAGAGTTAGGGTTAGGTGTATTCCTATGGCGCGCAGTAAACTCCACTCGTCCCTTTTAACTATTTCCACAGACTGACTTACGCTGTTCATGTTGTCTGTCTGTGGGCCTTCTTTTCCAATCATCTGTTTGTATCTTTCTAGTGTTAGTCCTTTTACTGTGCTTCCTTCGCATTCAAATATGTGCCATGTTGTTTTTTTTGTTTTCCACAGATATAGCACTGTTCGTCTTTCTTTCCATAGTTTGAATTCAACTTCAACATATTCGTCCTGACTTCAAACACTGTTCTGGAATTTTCCCATGTGAGATCCTTGAGATAATTCTTTAACTCTGCAATAGCACCTGATATATTATGCAGCTTGGTCTTCTGTGAACTTTCTTCCATTATTTCCTTGTTTACTGTATCATTTACCTTCTTTTGCACTAACCTTCTCCATTGATTTGCTGTCATATTTTTTATTTGATTGTCATTGTAGGTAATGTTATGCTTTTTCAATATTGCGTATGCATCATCCACTAGGTTAATTGATTCAGTTTGTTCTGCTTTGACGACTGATTTCTTTGTAAGTCTTTCCTTTGTCATCGTGGTTATTCTGTGGTATTCTATGAGTTTCTTTATTTGGATCTTGACATCACTTGATCTCTGTTGATATCTATGGTTAATTGTTTGTTTACAAATTTTTCTGCCAACGAAAATTAGTTTTAGCTCCTTTTTACATGTCAGACATTCACATACTGTTTGCTAGTGATATCGGTGATGACTTTTGATCGATCGATCCTGTTTTGACAATGCTGTGATGTAACTGTATTGCCATCGGCATACATCTGAGTGGCACCATGAGCGATAATGAAGACACTGCGGCTCAGCCGGCTGTGTACCTCCAGCTGAGACGCAGTGAGCTGCCGTGCTTCGTAGTGGACAAATGCAACTTGATTCCCGTTGATCAACTTGTCGAAATTTGCACGGATTTTTACCAGGAATCTGAGATTATGACGGCAAGAGCCGAACTTAACCCGCTGCTCCAGTCACGTCTACCAAGGAGATCGGGCACGAACAAGTGCCGTGCCACGATGGAAGACATCGTGAAGACGTGCCTGAACCCAGCCGTCAGCCTGCCGCAGTTCTATGCGGTGGAGCTCACGCATCTGCCACCTGTCGGAGCTAGCCACTGTGATGTGTCGGCCATACTGACAGAGCTCCAGGCACTACGTGCTGAAGTGCGGGAAGTGTCATTTTTGCAGGAAGAAGTTGCGGAGCTTCGTGCTCAACTTTACAGCTTGATGTCAACCAGCAGGAGTGCTGTGCAGAAGAGTGCTGTGCAGAACAATGAGTTCCCAGCTCTGAGTGAGACACGAGGCAGCACCAGCGAGCAACAACGTAGTCATGATGGCCAAAGTCTGTAGTCATTTTCAGCTCTAGTATGTGAGTTACTTGCAGACCACTCAGGCTTCACAGTTGTTGAGAAGAAGAAACAACCACCGAAACAGAAACAGTCTTTTTCTAAGATCAAGCTGGTGGTTGGCAAAGCGACAGACGACAAGCTGAAGTCTGTAGCAACGACACGTACAGTCGACCTCTTTGTCTCGCGACTCCACCCTCTGACTGCATGCAGTGAGGTGAAAGAGTATGCGGAGTCGATTGCCAGTGCTGGTAATATTACTGCAATGGAAACTGTATGTATCAAGTTAAAACCCAGAGTCGAGGGGCTGTATGCCTCGTTTCATGTCTCACTGCGTGTTGATGCTGCTCACTTGTCTCGTGCCGTGACAGTTATGATGAACGAGGATGCTTGGCTGTGTGGGCTCTTTGTAAAACGGTACTTTACTCCTAGAAATGGAGACCCAAAGCAATAAACTTGCTATCTGCTCATTTAATTGTAGGTCTGTCAAAAATTCCAAACATGAAACATATCAGCTGTGTAACATATATGACTTAATACTCCTTCAGGAACTTTGGCTACTACCAAATGAACTTGGTATTCTAAATAGTGTCCATCCACATTTTATGTCTGTGGCTCACTCGGCTGTTGATATTTCTAGCGGCCTATTAACTGGTAGACCTTACAGTGGAACTGCCATCCTGTATAGAAAGTCTCAGTCAGTTTGTCACTAGGGTAATATCATCTCATCCTCGAATTACATCTGTTATACTGGAAACTGATGTCAGTCCTGTGCTAATTGTATGTGTTTATATGCCAACAAACTATGGTAATGCTGAATGCCATGAGGAATTTATTGCTACGTGTGCACATGTTACTGCCTTGTATGCCGAATGTAGTGCTGTGCACCTCATTGTTGCGGGTGACTTTAATATACTTCCCAAAAAATGTCTCCACCTTTTTCAGCGCACTGCAGCACACCGCATCATGCTGCGATGCGCGTTGCAGCACGTTGCAGCACGTTTAAACGCGTTCAAACGCAATGCAACGCACAGCCGTAGTGGAAATAGACCATTAGCTGTTGCGACATCTGCAAATCCACACATCCACAATCCGCTTGTTAACCATAGTCTCGCCAAAGTGCTCCACTCGAACCTTATCCCCAACCCTATCTCTAACATTAGCCTTAACCCTGCATTGCTGTTTCAAACTTTTCCCAGACAAAAGACAAGTGTTGTCATTTTTTGCCCTGTAAGGCAATTGTGGACAAAAAGTAGTCATTTAAGAAAGATTGAATGCACTTGAGTTGAGGGTATTTCGTATTTCTTGTCATGTGATGTTAAGTCATTGCGTATCGCTCTGGCTGTATTTTCAAATGTTTCTTGTTATTTTGTGATATATTATGTCTTATTTTGTGCTGTTTGTTGCAAATAAATATTATTATGCTTATGCTTACGCTTATGCTTATCTTGTGTAGTGTGCAGTTGTGCTGCAGTCACAGTTCTGTCACATCTGCTGTAGGCGAAGGGATGTTGAAAGAACGGTGACATGGGCTACGTGGCAAACCAACACATCTGTTCTGTGCTTTATCGCATTGTCTTACCATTGTCTCTGTTAGCCGGTCGGTTTATTTGTTTATTTGCTTGTCTTATTTACCACATAACTTCAGGATCTTTCTATTCTTGTCGCATTCAGCTCTGTAGCTGATGTCGGTCTGTCACAGAAGCAAACGGTTACCCTAACCAAAACCCTAACTCCCTTGTGAATCTTCACCTTAAACCTAACACAACCCATAACCCTGGATCACAGATTCAAACTTCCAGGTTGGAATTTAAGTAACTCTGCCATTGATGTTGTGCCGTAGTTTTTGTTTTATTTACAAGTGTAAGTAGTTTATACTAGTGAAGATTTATATTTTAATAACTATTTTCATAATTTTCTCACAGCAGCCGTCTGTCTACAAATTTTCTTAGCTGTAACTGGGCCTGACCTGGAGAAAGTTTGGTAAAATTGGCCAAATTAAGAAACAGTTTAATGTTGACTTACTTTAGTGGCAGGCTGGAGATGTGGGTTTTAGACCATGCAGTTGACTAAAGGGGATGTCAGACGAACGACAAAGTCGGCCGACACGTGGTTTAGTTGCCCGACAAAATCGGTGAACCATGACACACGGCCGATATTTTCGTCTGCTACTTTGTACGATATCAACTACACAACAGCTGAATGCAGATCGCAAAATAATACTTGCATCACTTTTTTCTGCATCTAATGAACGAAACTAATAACAAACACAATAAATAACTGAAATAAATATTCATCTTCCGTTGTAAACAATCAGCATAGCAACATAAACAAAATGTGTTGTTCGATATACAAAAAGTCGGTCGACAAAATTGTCGAAGATAGAGCATGCTCTATCTTGGCCGACAAAATCGGGCGATTTTGTCGGCCGACAAAATGGGGCGATTTTTGTATGACACGTGACAGATTTTTGTTGGTGATTTTGTCGGCAGATAAAATCGGCCAATTTTGTAATTCGTCTGACATCTCTTTAAGATTGTTGTGTTTGCGTAATTGCACATTGATTGAATTTTTAATAGTCAGTGCTGCACGAGTTCATCTAAAAATCTATAAACTGTTATGTATATTTTTACTGGTTGTCATGTTAGTTACTAACTAACCATGCTGTGTGTGCCACATGGCTTGGGAAAGACTATTGTTGCATCTTGATCTAATATTTGATGTCATAGTATGAGCCAGTTGCATTGTGGGTTAAAAAGTTGGGGGGGCAGGAATTTGCATTTTTTCCAGCAGAGTCTCCAAATTTCAGACAGAAAAGATTGGTGCTTAAATTTTTATTTTGCCCCTCAGTTCCTGCAAAATGGGGGACTTTTAGCCCCGAATCATGTGTTTTTGTGAGAACATTATTCAACAAGAAGAAAACGGAAATTAAACAGGGGGGGGGGGAATTTTTCTTCCAAGATGCCATTGTTGTGAGCATTGTGTATTAGTGTGAGCTGGTGTGTGTGTAGCAACACTGGTTCGGTTCAATGGTTTCTCTCTGATCTATGGATGTCTAACACTTATAGCTCCACTGCTCAGTCAGCCTTCAACTTCCAGTGTCAAAGGTCAGTATTGACTTACCTTGTAGCCTGCACGCACATGTACAGGGTGCGGCAAAAAAAGTGGACCCCTAAAGTTTTTTCGCAGTTTTCTCAGCAGCCGGTTGGAATTTTAATTTGAAATTTTTTGGATTTATTTACTAAATCCTTCTACATCTAACTGCCAAGTAAAATGTGATTCTGTTGAAAACGACGAAGTTATAGATTTTTTGTATCATGACCGCCTAACGATATTTCAGCATTTAAAAATGTTCCGGCTACTACACCAATTTAATAATGTCATTGAAACAACACAGTTAAATAATGATCAGATGCCAGAATTCCATTGTCACTGGGAATGTTCGAAGCGTTCATCGCCAGCTCCAAGCTAAAACACCAGCTGGAGCCTCCAGTCGCCTTATTTGAGAAATCTTTTTGTCGATCGGTCCCTATGGCAGGTTGTCCCAGATAACCCGAAGTGCTTCCTTGAGTTTGGCGATTGTTTTCAGCTTTGTTTTAAGCTTGCAGTAAGCCTCCAACATTGCACCCCATACGTGATAGTCCTTTAGGTTTATATTCGACAAATTTCGAGGCCAATGGTCTTTTGTGATGATATCTGGACAGCTGGCTCGCAGCCAGTTCTGTGTGCTGCACGGCGTTGCGTGCTGTATGTGCTGATGCGCCGTCCTGCTGGAAGATGAATCCGGTGGGCAGTTGGCAATTGCTTTAAAGGAACGATAATTTAGTGATAATTTATAAACAATATAAATTGCTGTTTATCAAAACGTCACTGTGACGTCATCGACAGTAACATGTAACCAGTTTTTGAAAATGAAATAGCATTTTTAGCATGAACATTTTTGAATGCCAAAAAATCGGTAGACAGTCATGTTAAAAAGTCTATAACTTCGTCATTTTTTCAACAGAATCACATTTTACTTGGCAGTTAGATGTAGAAGGTTTCTTTAAATAAAACTGTAAAATTTCATACTAAAATTTTAAACAGTTGCTGAGAAAATGGTGAAAAACTTTAGGGGTTCACTTTTTTTGCCGCACCCTGTATACAGGGAGACCACACACAAGTTGAAGTGTTGACGGAGGGTAAATATTGATACTTGGCAAGTCAAGTGATGTTTCTCGTCATCTGTAGTTGATGCTAAAACTTGTTGCTACCTTTTTGTCGCTCTCCCAGTGGGTTGACATTCATTAGTGCACAATCTTCACTGTTTTCAGCCCATAGGCCATGTCCGGACTTCAAAGGGTTGTTATCGGACCAACAAAGTCATCGTCTGCGTATGCTTATAGCACTGTGCAAATATACAGAACCAGGCGGCCGTTGTACAGTATAAAAGTCAACATAGTAATAAACAGTCAGTTAAAAACTAAAACATGGAAAAAAAATTTGTGGTGCTTCTTAAAAGCTCCATGTGTAGATGATGTATAGATTTATGTGGTTTGCCAATAGACTATTCACGGACTTAATTGCGTATTTGACTTCTACCACAGAGAATGTCTTAAGAAATATGAGTAAAAATATTGCTACATTTTGCCAAGTTTACTTGATTTGGAAGTGCAGAATGTTTTTTTCTTAGTAGGACTATTAGTGGTAGTAGTAGTAGTAGTAGACTTTGCTGTTGCTGTTTTTGTTGCATCACTGATACTGAAAGAGCATCATTCTGTTGTTCCTTCTGACAGGACAATCAGACTCAATACGGCAGTCTTCTGTTTGTGGAGGTTTTGCGTATGTTATGTGCAGGTCACACTGGTCGGTTTCTGGCAGCATGTCTGACACTGACGAGTCTAACATTGGCCTCACAGACTATATTTCAGCTCTATCTACTCGTGCAGAGTTCACGAGATCTCGACCTCAACTCATTCTTTGGCAACTGTGAGTTCCTGCTATCCAGATATCTACTATATATACCTGTAGATCTATCACTGTCAGGGCTTGTAACTTATATGCAAAAATAATATACGTAAGTCTTACATATTCATATCTCTTGCATATTTTCAGATTGACTCAACCTCGCCATTCTTTTGTGGGTGGATGCAGTGAGTACCAACCAAAGCTGGGACGTAAACAGGCACACCGCAAGATGCACTAGCCCCATATCCACGGTCTCGCAGTGTGCACTGGTGTCTGGCGGAGGTCTAAGGACATGGAGGTCAGCGCCACCCTTTGCTTTATGGCTTGGGGAAGAAAGTTTTATGGATATTATCAGTGCATTTGAGGCTGTTTGTCAATTAACTCACCTGGTTTAGCAGGTACATGTTTACTTACTTGTGCATAGCAGATTACGCCCCACAGCCTGTGTCAGGTGACTAGTGTTACGGCCCATTAATGCGATGCCCTAGTTGTGGGTGGGCCTGCCAAATAAACAATTGAATCAAAAAATCAGAAAATGCTTAGCTTAGCAATAACATTTTTGGTTCCATCAGCGAAGTTCCTTTCCACTGAGCCAGGTTGTACTGAGATGCATGACCATTTGCGGCTATACCGTCCTGGTATTTAACCAGCCTCCCATGCAAACTCAACCTGTCCATTTCCCTGTGGGTAAGCAGAATAAGTACTGTCAATTGTTATGGCTACTGCTACCACTAAGGAAGAAATAGTGAGTTGTGCATGTTACAAGGACTGCTGGTATACTGGCCCCATCGGTTAGAGGCACTGGCTGTTAGAGCCAGCCATCCACCTGACTTGGGCTCTATGCTTACTTATTATTAGGTTTTGCCATCATCGGCTCAAAACGTTAAAAGGGTGACAGGCTTTTATGCAACACATTTTTAGCTGTATTTATGAATTCTTTGATTCCAGTTAGTACACCAGGCACTCCTGTTTTACTGATTGATAGATTGTTGTGTGTTGAAGGTTCAACCCTCGAGTCAACATTGCGTCAGATTGGTCTACAACGGTTAGCACTTGTTTTCTGTTTTTAATGCTTCTATTGTTGTTTAATTGAGTTCTTATGTCGTCACTTTCTGTATGTTTTTTACTTTTTGTCATTAGGCGGAGCCTGCCACAGATATTGTGTTCTCCATTACTGGGTACTGATTGGTACTTCCAGATAAGCATACTATGTCTTCGTCTTGTCAGAACAAGTAATTTGAGCAGAGCTCACATGATGCATGATAGCAGTGGTCCTGCTACCTTGGCAATCAATGCACAGCAGTAAAACAATAAAGCATCTTGGAAGAGTTTTACTTGAATTTGAGGCCTCCTTATGGAAGACTTTTTGAATTTAAGAGGTCAAAACTTAAGATTGTTAAAAATGTACTTTTTGTGCCAAACATTTCATACACAGGTTGTCCAGGTCTATCTCCAGCAATTTCTGCACAATTCACTCTTAAAATGTGCATCGCAGCTTGGAATCACGAAAAATTCACTAAAAACCCCAAGGTCATCGATGTTGACACCCCTAAGAAGCTCGTCACTAGAGCTTGTTATGATAAGCAGGATGTCTTTGCCTATCGGCAACTGTTTTTATGCTAGGTGAGCCAATATCAGTAAAATAACCTCTTTGATGTTTTCATGTGCAGGCCTCTTTGAACCTAGGAGGTCGTCACTTGGACTGCTAAAATCTGCATTTAATGCTGAAATGTTCATATGCAGGTTGTCTTGGTCCATCTCCAGGCATTTTGTTGCAATTCACTTTTGAAATGTGCACTGCAGCCAAAAATTGCAAAAAAAATTCACTAAAAACCTCTTTTTGGGGGTCCAAGGTCGTTCAAGGTCATCATTGTTGATTGTTGATAAATCTAAAAAGCCTGTCATCAGTGCTTGTTATGATAAGCAGCATGTCTGTACCTAAACTAAGCGAGCCAATAGCGGCAAAATAACGTTTTTAGGGGTACCCCTCCTTGACGCCCTCATTCGAAGGGAACCTCTGCACCCAGGGGCACAAAATTTTGTCACGAAAAACTGGATACCTTGGGGCAGCCAACGGTGAAGATTTCGTGATCTTAGCTTTCACCATTTTGATAGGGCTGCGCCGTTGCAGAGTGTGACAGATGGACGGACAGACCGACGGACATTCAAGCCATGGCGAAGAAGACACACGAAGCATTCTGCTATCACGCGTAATGATCTTGTTTCTGTGATATCTTTTTCATGCTTTGATTGGATTTTCACAAAACTTTTTTGCGGTGCATTTTGGGACAGACAGAGTCTGAATTGCTAGGTTTTATGGTGAACATGTCAAGGTCACGCACAGGTTCAATGATCATTATTTTTGTTTTTTTCTCTTGCTGTAATATCTCCAGCATGCACTGATGATTCTCTCCAAACTTGCCACAGTCTCATGTTGAGATAGAAGGCAGTCAGTTTGTCAGACGTGCTGAAAGACTGTCTGTAAGTAAGTAAGTAAATTTAATTTATAAAGCACACAATGTCAGCGAGAGATTCACTGAATCTGAGGCGCTGAGGTAAGGAGTGAGGTGGGCCACTAGACATGGCTACACATTGAAAAATAGAATGTTTTGAGTTTCTGTGCATGTATGATATACGTTGAATACAGTTGCTGCTGTGTGTTTGCATATGTAGAATTGACAGCAGCGAAGCCGTGTACGCGGTTCAGACATTATTACCGGACATCGTTGCATTCGTTGCATCCCTCGTCACTTTTGTATGCTGCCGCGTGTTGACATTACGTCGGGTAATTCCCGGTGACGGAGTTGCCCAGAATCATCACAGTGGAAGTTTCGGGTCAATCCCCGGTAGTCATCGCACTGGTGGACAGACGTTGACATCAACTCAATGTAAAACCGTCAGCATAACTTTGACTGTGGCAATCGTCGCAGCATGCGGTGTCGTCCAACCGTCGCTACTGAACACGCTTTACTTTGTGACAACGCTGGTTGTTGTGACACTATGGTCACTGCGGATTGGTGGCCGAGTGGGGAGTGCGCGGGGCTTACAGCGACTTCGAGCACTACTGCTGCTGTACACCGCGGCTTACCTGATTCTGATTTATATTTGTCAGTTTCCGTTTGCACATCAGCATTTATGGGTTGAGGACCATCTTGTCATTGGAGGAACCGTCGAAAGGTATATTTGTTGTTGATATTATTAATTCTCTGTGCATGAAGTTTATTTTGTTTGTTGATGCTGCCAATTGGGCATATGTACAAAAATTGCTGCCATAACAGTTGCCCAAATTTTGACTTTTGGGCCCCAGGTTATTTTGGTGTGACTCTGGAGTAATGGGCTGTGAGACGAGAAATCTGAGCTAATGCTCATGAGACGTGTAAGAGCCTATAGCAGTTCTGTTCGCAGGTCATCTTGGTCTATATCCATCCATTTTATCGCAGTTCACTCTTTTGCAGCCAAAAATCACCAAAAAATCATGAAAACCCCCTATTTTGGGGGTTCAAGGTCATTCAAGGTCATCAACGTTAACATTCCTAAGAAGCTCGTCGTCAGTGCGTGTTATGTTAAAAGCATGTCTGTGTCTATTTGCAACCATTTTCACATTAGACAAGCCATCAGCTGATAAGTATCCACTTTTTAGATGGGAACCCCGTCTTTGACGCTCGCATGCGCAAGCCTTCTTGAACCTAGAGGGTCCGGAATTGGACTGCGCTGAAAATTTCATACTGAGGTTAACTTGGTCTGTCTCCAGCCATTTTGGCACAATTCACTCTTGAAATGTGTGTTACAGCTTGAAATCACGAACAATTCACTAAAACCTTCCATTTTCAAGGTCATTCAGGGTCAAAGATGAGGACATTCCTAAGAAACTCGTCGCCAGTGCTTGTTATGATAAGCAGCATGTCTGTGCCTATCTGCAACCATTTTCACATTACACGAGCCAATAACGGTAGAATAACACCTTTTTAATGGGGGTGCTCCTTTTTCTTCCCCTCGTTCGTAGGGACCCTGTTCATCCAGTGGCATGAAACTTTGTCACAAAATACTAAAGACACTAAGCTATCATACAGTGAAAACCAGAAGTCTCCAACTCACCTGGGCTCCAATCGGTAACGGGTTGTGACAAACAGACACCAAGACAGAATTACCATAGCTAATACGCGCTATGCTAGCTCTCTCTTGCTTGTAACAAAAACTGTATGTAGGCCTACATAGTGTTCCGGAAAAAAAGTACTGCACAAACTTTTTTTGCAATATAAATATTCAAATTGTGTTTTTACACCACTAAATACACTAAATGCCAAAAAAATTGTGTAAGTGACTTAAATTTTTTTTGGTAATATATAGATGGAGATGGTTAAATGATCTGATGTGGTACGTCCCGTTTTAGTTTTAAGCGTGAAGTCTGTGATTAAATTGTTACATGATTCTATTTCTGAGCATCAGTTTGATGAAGGTATTGGTCAGGTTTATGATCTCTGATGTTGGTCTTGTTATGATTTTGGTTTGTCTGCCTGTCTGTGTCTATTGGTTGCTTGGCATTGGCGTAACTCACTTGTCCAATTTAGCTCTACTGAGTCATGGAGAATGTTTGCTATGTTTGCCTGTGTCTTTGAATAGACTTACAGGTTGAAACGATAACTTAATAAGTTACTTAAATTTGTTTAAAAAACAGTTTTTTAATTGGATAACTGTTGATATTTTGGCAACTGCTGCTGCGTTCTTCGAAACAACTGTCCACCAGATGTCGTTGCGGTGGACAGAAAGACGTGTGGAAGTTGGTAGGACCCCTTGTCTCAGTTCATCGACTTGTCTTGTTTTTTTTCTAATGCGTATTGCTTCCCTGATCCATCGGTCTGCCGCAGCGACACCTGGTGGACAGTCATTTCGAAGAAGGCAGCAGTGGTTGCCGAAATGTCAACAGTTGTTCAATCAAAAGGGTTGTTTAACTGTTTTTTTGATGAATTTACCCAACTTATTTGCCCAGCAACCTATAGACACATCGGACACATTGGATGAGTTTGGACTCGTATGAAAAAATTAAAAATATTGCACAAAACAGACATAAATGGATCAGGGCCTGTGTCCGGACAGCATGTTAACCTTCTGCATCAGAAGACGACAGCTGATGATGATTTGCCATGTCTTGTCTGTCTTTACGTGTCTCTCTGTCTCTGTGTCTGTCTTCGTGTCTCTGTCTTTCTCTGAGTTGGTTTGTGCATCATGTCGTACGTGTCATGTGTCTTCTGTAGGTTGCTGGGCATAACGCACTTTGTGCAGTTCAATTGTGCTGAGCCGTGGAGAATGTCGTCCGTGCCGAATGTGAAGTGGACGGCTTACGCCAACATTTGCCTGCTCATCTGCTTGTACTTCACTCTTACCATTGAACTGAGACGATCTCACCACAAGGTCTATACACAGTTCAGTTATTCATTGTACAGGTACTGTGGTAAAAAAGTACGTAACAATTTTGCCCGTTTCCCAATTTTAGCAACTTTTTTACAACTGTATGGCAGTGGCGGATAGTTTAATGATTTTTTTTATGTGCAAACCTGTTTAATGTGCCGAATTATAACTTGTATCATCATCTACATCAGTGCTGTCCAACCTTTTTGACACTGCGGGCCACTTAGTCAATTTTCCACCAGCTGGCGGGCCGCAATCAAGGGGGGCCATGGCGAGCGTGCGGAGCGCGAGCCTATAAGGGGGG